>JAEEGI010000286.1_pt1 | contig 260967 bp, 184 predicted proteins | sample 8958751 | NCBI WGS metagenome assembly JAEEGI01 (sample SAMN16246545, study PRJNA631951) | gut metagenome | biome: gut microbiome; feature: rumen; material: KS-attached | host: Bos | place: Iran: Karaj | collected 2018-10 | reverse complement strand
CCATCACCAACCCCGACAACAAGGCCTTCAAGGAGAAGGAGGGTGCCGTCGTTACCGTTTACTTCGACGGCAGCGAGCTGGCTGACGGCGACTATGTAGTGAAGATGACCTCTTCACTGGCCGTAGGCACCGACGCCAAGTCCTACAAGGCAGCCGACATGGATGCTAAGTTCAGCATCAAGGACGGTAAGGTAACCGCCGTTGCAGCCCTCACCGCTGAGGCCGTTGCCGCCGGCAAGGCTGTCTACACCGTTGACGGCAAGAAGGTAGCTGCTCCTGCAAAGGGCCAGATCTACGTTGTTGGCGGCAAGGCTGTGAAGTTCTAAAAAAGCGAGACCCCTCTTATCCCCCTAAAGGGGGAGGATGGGAAGTCCCTATAAAACATTTCGGGAGGCGCAAGCAATTGCGCCTCCCGATTTTTTCTGTCGTTCTCTATTTTCTTTTTCCCCTACTCAAACTCGACGCGTACGCCTTCGAATTGTTCGAGGGCCTCCACCATGTCGTAGGATACGGTGATGTCTTTCTTGTTGACGAGGGTCAGTGGAGTGTTGGTGCTGGTGTCGATAGCTCTGATCCTGAGGGTGGTGTAACCCTTGTTGCCCTTGATATATTTGGCGAGGATCTTGTTGAAGCTCTCGTCGAAGATTTCTATCGGCACGGTGATAGTTAGGCGTTTCATCATTTCCCTCTGCATATCCTCCATTGAGCCGATCGACACGAACTTCATGTCTATGCGGTTGGGGATGTAGGGGTGTTCCTCCAACTTGATTTTCATAAAGATTACGGCGTCCTTGACGAAGGAGTTTCTGACGCCGTGCCAGTTGTTGAAAATCATTATCTCGCCCTCGTTGGTGAAGTCTTCAATCTTGACTCGGCCGTAGGCGTTGCCCTTCTGGCTGATGCGCTCGTCAACTGAGGTGACGATGCCGCCGCAGGTCCACTCGGATCCTTTGTTATAGAGCATACTTCTGTTGTCGGAGCTCAGTTCGGCGGGGTGGGCGGTGCAGAATTTGCGCATGAACAGCTTGTATTTGTCGAGGGGGTGTGCCGATAGATAGATGCCGATGTAGCTGCGCTCGGTGTTGAGGATGTCCAGGTCGAGGGCGTTGCCCATATATACCGGTGCGTCAGGTTTGGTGATGCTAAACTCCTCCATATCGCCGAAGAGCGAGGCCTGGGCCTGCATCTTATCGTTTTGGCATGTGTTGCCGTATTTAATGAGTGCGTCAAGGAATATGTCGCCCTTGTTGTTGGCCAGGAAGTATTGCTGGCGCTTGAGGCCGAAGCTGTCGAGGGCTCCGCTATAGACGAGGGCCTCAAGGCATCGGCGGTTGACGCTGGCATAGTTGATGCGCTCGGCAAAGTCGTAGATGTCCTTGTATGGACCGTTCTTCTCGCGCTCGCTGATGATGTCCTCTGCAGCCACCTCGCCCATATTCTTGACGGCTGCGAGGCCGAAGCGTATCTCACCGTGCTTGTTGACGCCGAATTCTGAGAAGCTCTCGTTGACGTCGGGGCCCATGGTGGTGATGCCCATCAGCCGGCATTCATCCATCAGTTTGGTGATTTCCTTGATATCGTTGCGTCGGCGCGTCATGATGGCAGCCATAAACTCGGCGGGGTAGTGTGCCTTGAGGTAGGCGGTCTGGTATGCCACCCACGAGTAGCAGGCGGCGTGCGACTTATTGAAGGCGTAGGATGCGAAGCTCTCCCAGTCGCCCCATATCTTCTCGAGCACCTTGGGGTCGTGGCCTTTTTTCTTGCCGCCCTCGATGAACATGGGCTTCATCTGGTCGACTATGGCTTTCTGCTTCTTGCCCATGGCCTTGCGCAGCGAGTCGCTTTGGCCTCGGGTGAAGTCTGCCAGCAGTCGGCTGAGCAGCATCACCTGCTCCTGGTAGACGGTGATTCCGTAGGTTTCCTTAAGGAATTGCTCCATCACGGGGATGTCGTATTCTATCTTCTCCACGCCGTGCTTGCGCCTGATGAATGAGGGTATCTTGTCCATAGGCCCGGGGCGGTAGAGGGCGTTCATGGCTATGAGGTCCTCAAACACCGTGGGGTGGAGCTCGCGCAGGTATTTCTGCATGCCCGGCGACTCAAACTGGAATGTGCCGATGGTGCGGCCCTCCTGATAAAGTTTGTAGGTCAGCTCGTCGTCCAGCGGGATATTGTCGAGGTCGATGTCGACGCCGTGGGTGCGCTTGATGATCTTGACGGCCTCCTTCTGCTCGGAGAGAGTCTTGAGGCCCAGGAAGTCCATCTTGATGAGTCCGGTGGACTCTATGACATGGCCGTCATACTGTGTGACAGTGGTCTTCACACCCGGGAAGTCGGGGTCGTCGGCTGTGGATATGGGCACGTGGTCGCTGATGGGATCGCGGCAGATGATGAATCCGCAGGCGTGGATGCCTGTGCCGCGGACGGTGCCTTCCAGCTTACGGGCGTACTTGATGGTGTTGCTTTCGCGCGGGTCGCTGCTGGCCTCGGCATTTTGCAGTTCGGGCGTACACTTGATGGCGTTCTCGAGGTTCATCTTCAGTTCCTTGCCCTTATAGTTGAGTCGGTCGGGAATGGCCTTGCAGAGGGCGTTGCTGATATCCAGGGGCAGCTTCTCCACGCGGGCCACGTCTCTGAGCGAGTTTTTGGTTGCCATGGTGGCGTAGGTGATGATGTGGGCGCAGTTTTCGGCACCGTATTTGTCCATCACCCACTGCAACACCTTGCCTCGGCCGTCGTCGTCGAAGTCGGTGTCGATATCCGGCAGCGATATGCGGTCGGGGTTGAGGAAGCGCTCAAACAGAAGGTTGTATTTCAGGGGGTCGAGCCTGGTGATGCCCAGGCAGTATGCCACCACGCTGCCGGCGGCGGAGCCACGGCCGGGCCCCACCCATACGCCCAGTTCGTTGCGGGCGGAGTTGATAAAATCCTGAACGATAAGGAAGTAGCCGGGAAATCCCATGGTCTTCATCACATGCAGCTCGAAGCGGATATGCTCTTCTACCTCCTTGGGCACGGGGTCACCGTAAATGCGCTTGGCGCCGTCGTAGGCCAGTTTGCCCAGATAGTCGGCCTCAAACTTGATGCGGTAGAGCTTGTCGACGCCTCCCATCTTCTTCACCTTGGCCTCGGCTTCCTCGGCCGGCAGGGGGTTCTCGCCGTTTTCGTCGGTGGTGAACTCGCGGCGTATATCCTCCTCGCTGAATTTGGCGCGCCACTGCTCCTCGGTGCCGAACTCCTCGGGAATGGGGAAGTTGGGCATGATGGGGTTGCTCTCAATGCTGTAAAGCTCCACCTTGTCCAGTATCTCGCAAGTGTTGGCAAGGGCCTCGGGCAGGTCGCTGAAGATGGCGTTCATCTCCTCGCGGGTCTTAAACCACTCCTGCTTGGAGTAGAGCATTCGGGTTGGGTCGTCGAGGTCCTTGCCCGTGGAGAGGCAGAGCAGGTGGTCGTGGGCCTCGGCGTCATCCTCGTCCACAAAGTGGCAGTCGTTGGTGCAGACCACCTTGATGCCGTACTCCTTAGCCAGCTCCAGCAGCACCTTGTTGGCATTCTGCTGCAGGGGGAATGTCTCGCGGTTGGCGCGCTGGGTGGGGTTCTTCACCTCGTGGCGCTGCAGCTCAAGATAGTAGTCATCGCCCCAGATGCCGTGGTACCACTCGATGGCCTCTCGTGCGCCCTCGATGTTCTGCTCCAGTATCTTGCTGGGCACCTCGCCGGCAATGCACGCCGAGCAGACTATCAGGCCCTCGTGAAACTGCTGCAGGTCGCGGCGGTCGGTGCGCGGCTTGCTGTAGAATCCGTCCACCCATGAGCGCGACACCAGTTTCACCAGGTTGTGGTAGCCCGTCTCATTCTTGGCCAGCACGATGAGGTGGTAGCCGCCGCGGTCGCCCTGCATGTGGTCCATGTCCTCCTTGTTGCGGTGGGCCACATACATCTCGCAGCCGCAGATGGGCTTGAAGGGTTCCAAGCCCTCCTTCTTGCGGTCTTTGTTGAGCTTGGCGCAGCAGTCGAAGAGCTCTTTGACGCCAAACATATTGCCGTGGTCGGTGATGGCCATGCCCCTCATGCCGTTGTTGACCGCCTTGCTGACTAGCTTGGGAATAGGCGACATGCCGTCGAGAATAGAGTAGTACGTGTGTACGTGCAGGTGAACGAAATCTTCCATAAAACATCTGTTATTCTATGCTGCGAAGTTAAGAAAAATCCCTCATTTTTCAAAGGCGAGCAGGCTCTTTTTATTACCCTTTTTGCAGACAAAAATCGCCAATCCGTTTCAGCAACGGGCGCAGGGCCGCATCCTCTCAGCGCTGGCAAAATAATTATCTGTGAGCGCAGCTCTCCTTCGTCCGAACAAATGAAATTCCTCTCCGAGGAAGGCAAATTTTTCTATGACCAGAGTGGATTTCTTTCCGCGGAGTCTGAATTTTTTCGCGTAGATCTTGACTTTCGTTGCGCGAAGCCTGAAATTAGTCGCGCGGAAATTGAATTTTAATCGCGATTAAACGGAAATTAAATCGCGATTAAATTTCCAGTTAATCGCGATTCACTTTTAATCTCCTCGCAGAAAATTTCAGCGCCAGCGGCTTTAACTTGCTTATTGACAGCAAAAAACGCCGTACGCACGGGCTTCGGATCTTTTTTCATGCGTTTCAGTACTTTCTTTACGCTTTTCAGTACTTTCTTCACGCATTTCCGGGTCGTGCGTACGGTGTTTCTTCTGGTCCGCTCGCGATGGAGGAGGGTGCCTTCTGCTATGGATGCAGACTGCCTTGCGATAGAAAAAATAAAAAAACCTGTGGATAAATCCGCAGGTTTCAATCTCTCTTAGTTAATTCGCTAAGATTAAGCCTGAACAGTGTCAGCAGCTACAGTGTCAGCAGCTACGGTGTCAACAGCGGTGGTGTCAACGGTGCTGTCCTGAACAGAGTCGGTAGCCTGACCCTTCTGTGCGTTGCCGCAAGAAGCGAAAGACATAGCTGCGAGAGCAACGAAAGCGAATAAAAGCTTCTTCATTTTCTTGTCTTAGTTAGAGTTAAACAATATTGTTTTATTAAAACCGAGTGCAAAGGTACGCACTTTTTTGAAAGTACAAACAAAATCATGCTTTTTTTTATGCTAAAAAATGTAACTTTTTTGTAACTAGTTGATATTCAGCAATAAAATCGAGAAAAATTTTTTCGGCCATTTTGCCAGATTACAAAAAAATGCTAACTTTGCGTTTCAAATTAGCCGTTATGACGGCCGTTTTATGATGCAGGATACTAAGGCTTTATACATCACCCTGGGCTGCAAGCTCAATTTTGCGGAGACTTCCTCGCTGGCTGACCGGCTGGAGGCCGCCGGCGTGAGGCGTGTGGGCAGGGGAGAGAAGGCCGACATCTGCGTGGTGAACACCTGCACCGTGACCGAGACCAGCAACCATAAGTGCCGCCAGGCCATCAACCGCGCCCTGCGCGAGCATCCCGGCGCCATGATGGTGGTGATGGGCTGCTATGCCCAGCTGGCGGCGCGACAGATAGCCGAGATGACGGGCGTGGACCTCGTGATCAGCATGGAGCACAAGGCCCGGGCGGCTGAGATGATTATAGAAGCCTTCGGTCAGCGCGTTGACGGCGCAAGGCTTCACCGCTACGAGGAGGTGGACCGCAAGGACATACGCACCTTCATGCCCTCCTGCTCCAGCGGCGAGCGCACGCGCTTCTTCCTCAAGGTGCAGGACGGCTGCGACTATTTCTGCACCTACTGCGCCATACCCTTGGCCCGAGGCCGCAGCCGCAACGGCAGCATTGCCAGCATAGTCAGCCAGGCAGAGGATGCCGCCAGGAGGGGTGGCAGGGAGATTGTCATCACTGGAGTGAATATCGGCGATTTCGGCAAGAGCACCGGTGAGAATTTTTTCGACCTCGTCAAGGCGCTGGACCGGGTGGAGGGTATCGAGCGCTACCGCATCTCGTCGATTGAGCCCAATCTGCTGACGGAGCAGATAATCGATTACTGCGCCCGGAGCAGCCACTTCATGCCCCATTTCCACATCCCCCTGCAGAGCGGCAGCGACGAGGTGCTGCGGCTGATGCACCGCCGCTACGATACAGGCCTCTTTGCCTCGCGCGTGGAATATATTAAGAAGGTGATGCCCGACTGCTTCATAGGCGTCGACATCATTGTGGGCACCCGCGGCGAGACCGACGCTCTCTTTGAGGAGAGCTATGCCTTTGCCCGGAGCATCGATGTGTCGCAGTTTCATGTCTTCAGCTATTCCGAGCGCCCCGGCACTGCGGCACTGCGTATTCCCCATCAGGTGGACGAGGCTGTCAAGCACGAGCGCAGCCAACGGCTCATAGCTCTCTCTGAGCAGAAGCGCAAGGACTTTTATGCCCGCCACATCGGCCAGGTGCGTCCAGTGCTGACCGAGCACAGTCATCAGGGCTTGGCTGCCAAGGGTTTTACCGACAACTATATCCACGTGGAGGTACCCGCCGCGGCGGCTCCGCAGCCCGACAATGCCGTGGTCGGCTACCGCCTCACGGGCTTCAATGCCGATGGGAGCGCCCTGATTGGGGAAACAGTGGAGGGAAATTAGGAATTTGGAATTAGAAATTAGGAATTAGGAATTGGAAATGAGGATTTTTTCCTAACTTTGCGTTTTCAATATACAGCCAATGAGCGTGAAACAGATTTCAGTCATAATCCTTAACTGGAACGGCGCCGAGATGATGCGCCGCTTCCTCCCCTCGGTGGTGGAGCACTCGCCCGAGGCCGCCGTGATAGTGGCCGACAATGGCAGCACCGACAATTCGCTCGAGATGCTGCGCGAGGAGTTTCCCTCGGTGGAGGTAATGGCCTTCGACCGCAACTATGGTTTTGCCGAGGGCTACAATAAGGCCCTGGCACAGGTGGAGACTCCCTATACTCTGCTGCTCAACAGCGATGTGGAGGTCACACCCGGATGGCTGACGCCCCTGCTGGAGTTTATGGAGGCCCATCCCGAGGCGGCCGCCTGTCAGCCCAAACTGCGCAACTATAATCACAAGGAGATGTTTGAGTATGCCGGCGCCTGCGGCGGGTTTCTCGATTCGCTGGGTTATCCCTACTGCCGCGGCCGAGTGATGAGCGACGTGGAGAAGGACGAGGGCCAGTATGACGGCGCCCCCGTGCCGGTGTTCTGGGCCACAGGAGCCGCTCTCCTCGTGCGCACGCGCGTATATAATAAGGTGGGAGGTCTTGATGCCCGCTTCTTTGCCCACCAGGAGGAGATAGACCTGTGTTGGCGCCTCAAGAGTCGCGGCTACGGCGTGTGGTGCGTGCCCGATAGCGTGGTCTATCACTTGGGCGGCGCCACTCTAGACAAGAGCAACCCCCGCAAGACATTCCTCAATTTCCGCAACAATCTGCTGATGCTCTATAAGAATCTGCCTGACGGCCGTCGCACCTCGGTGCTCGCTGCGCGCTATTTCCTTGACTATCTGGCAGCCCTGCAGATGCTGCTTGGCGGCAGGCGCAAGGAGGCTCTGGCAGTGGTGAGGGCCCGGTTTGAATATTCCCACATCAGGCATGAGTTTGACAGTCAGCGCCGACAGAACATGGAGGCCGCCACGGTCACCCGCATCGCCGAGCAGCGGCCGCGATGCCTGCTGTGGGCATACTATGTCAAGAGAAAACGTAAATACTCCGACCTCAAATAATAGGCGGGGCAGGGCGGCTGTTTGAAAACAAATGCGTAATTTTGTCGCCGCAATACCAACAACATTTAAAACGAAAAGACTATGGATTTCAACATTACCGATCAGAACTACGACGCCTTCGTGGCCCAGGGTAAGCCTATGGTGGTGGATTTCTCTGCTGAGTGGTGCGGTCCCTGCCGCAAGATGGCCCCCGTGATTGAGGAATTTGCCAAGAAGTACGACGGCAAGGTGATTATCGGCTCCTGCAATGTGGACGAGAACGATGATCTGACAGCCAAGTTTGGCATACGCAACATTCCCGCCATCTTCTTCCTGAAGGACGGCCAGGTGGTCGACAAGGTTGTCGGCGCCGTTACTCCCGCCGTTGTGGAGGAGAAGATACAGGCATTGCTTTAGCCCGCTGGCTGACGCGCAGTGAAAGACAATGCGGCCCTGAAGGCGTGAAGCTTTCAGGGCCGTTTTTCTTTGTGTCTGCTTTGTTCGTCGGGAAGCAGGCTCTTAGGCTCTGCAGATGTCGTTGTGGTTGTCACTGCGCTGCATTACTCGGGCAGCAAATCTTAGTAGGGCAAGGGTTTCCGGACGGGGGCAGATTTCTGAGCGTAAAGTTTCATTCATAGGCATTTTGTGTTATAGGGTACATTACTATAACGCAAGAAATGCCACTATATTATGCGGAGCATAAAATATTTTTTTATTCTGCGTAGAGAGCGATGTTTTTCTCCTGGGCAATGTTGCGCATATTGATGACGGCATAGCGCATGCGCCCAAGGGCAGTATTGATGCTGATGTTAAGTTTCTCGGCTATCTCCTTGAAGGACATATTGTCGTAGAATCGCATCTTGACAACCTCGCTCTGCGGCTCGGGCAGGAGGTCCATGATGGCTTTGGCGTCCTTGAGCGATTGGCTCACGAGCATCTGGTCCTCAGTGGTGTGCTCGGCCAAGCGTGCATTGTTGAGCAGGTCGTAGTCGGCCTCGTCGTTGGAGATGGTGAGAGCCTGCTCCTTGTCGCGGAAATAGTCCATCACCAGGTTGTGGGCAATGCGCGTAAGCCATGCCTGGAATTTCCCGTAGCCGGTATAGCTGCCGTCTTGTATGCGCATGATGACCTTGAGGAAAGTGTCTTGAAAGAGATCGTTGGCCACTTCCTCGTCATGTACAATATAAAAGATATAAGAATAAAGCTTTGACTGATACCTGCTAAGCAGTACGTCAAAAGCCGTGTTATTGCCTTTTGCATAAAGACTGACCAGTTCGTCGTCAGTCAGGGCTTGGAATTTAATCATTACTTTGTAAAATGAAAATTTAGAGTAATGTCAATCCGATAGGCAATAGTTTTTTAGTGTTGTTAGTAAGATATGGGTTGTAAATTCGGTGCAAAGAAACGCTTTTTTCCTGAAACGACCAAATTTTTTTTGGAAAATCAACCTTTTTGTGACTAAGGATGTGTTTTTTTCTGCAAAAAAGGGGCGCCGGGCGCCAATTGTGCCTATTTCAGGAAGGCGAAGAAAACGGCCAGCATTATGCAGAAGAATGCCACCACGTGGTTCCACTGCAGCTGCTCGCCGCGAAACATGAATGTAGCTATCACTGTAAACACTATGAGCGACAGAGCCTCCTGAATTACCTTAAGCTGCATTAGCGAAAAGGGGCCTCCGTTTTCGCGGAACCCTATGCGGTTGGCCGGTACCTGGCACATATATTCGGCCAGGGCGATGAACCACGAAAAAAGGATTACGCCTATCAGCGGCCAGTGGCTTATGCGGCCGGTCTGCTGCAGTTTGAGGTGGCCGTACCAGGCAAGGGTCATGAAAGTGTTGGAGATGATAAGCAAGATGATAGTGTATAGTGCTGACATGGGAGGGGTTTTTTATTCGGCGTGCAAAGGTAGTGTTTTCTGTCGGCAAAATGGCGCAAACTTTTGCTTTTTGTGTGGGCAAAGGGAGCGAATATTACATTTGTGGCCCTTGTGGGGGGCTTATTCCAAAAAAAAGTGGCAAATTTGCACCTTGTTATGGATTTAATAGCACTCGTTTTAGTAATTATTAAAGGTCTGTTTATCGGCGTGATATGTTCCGCGCCGTGCGGACCGGTTGGTGTGCTATGTATCCAGCGCGTGCTGAAGAAGGGCTTCCGTTTCGGCATAATCACGGGCATGGGTGCCGCGCTGAGCGACATAATCTATGCGCTGGTGTCGGGACTGGGCATGAGCTTCGTGACTGAGTTTGTGAAGAATGAGAGCAACAAACTGATAATGCAGCTGGCGGGTAGCGCCATGCTGCTGGTGTTTGGACTCTTTATGCTGTTGAGCCGCCCCAAGAAGCATGACGTAAGGGTTTCGCAGGACAAGACATTCCTCAACAACTTCCTCACCGCCTTCCTTCTCACCTTCTCCAATCCGCTTATCATCCTGCTGTTCCTGGTGCTGTTTGCGCGCTTCGACTTCATCACCCCCGACCTTCCTATCAACATGGGCTTCGGCTTCCTGGCCATCATTGTGGGTGCCATGCTGTGGTGGTTCTTCCTCTCTTTTGTTATTAATAAGATTCGCAATGCTTTCAGCGACAAATACATCCGCTGTCTTAACATTACCATCGGATCCATAGTGATTGCCGCCGCCATTGCGGGATTTGTTTTCACCATCACCGGCCTGCATTGGTATTAAGAGAGTAAGGAGAGAGGAGATATGTTTGTTGCAAAAAAACTCAGGGCAGAGAATATAGCCGAATACCTTATTTATATGTGGCAGGTGGAGGACCTCGTCAGGGCCTTCGGCTTGGATATTGACAAACTTTACGATAACTATCTGTCGCATTTCGACAATCTGACAGCTGAGCAGCAGCAAGAGTTGCGCCAGTGGTATGCCGACATCATCGAGATGATGCGCAGCGAGGGCGTGACGGCAAAGGGTCATATGCAGATTTGCCGTAACGTGATAATCAATCTTACTGATCTGCACCGGAGACTTATGGATTCGCAGAAGTATCCCTACTACCATGCTGCCTACTATAAGGTGCTGCCACTCATTGTGGAGTTGCGCGCCAAGCAGAGTGATGCAGAGGAGCACTCTGAGCTTGAGACTTGCTTCGAGATGCTCTACGGAGTGATGCTGCTCAAGATGCAGAAGCATGATATAAGCGCTGATACTGCCAAGGCAGTGGAGACCGTGTCTGCCTTTCTCGGCAGTTTGAGCGATTATTATAAAAAGGATAAGGAAGAGTCACTGGAATTTTAATGCTATGAAGATACTTGTTACTGGAGCTAACGGTCAGCTGGGCACTGAACTGCGCAACCTTGCGCCCAATTGCGCGGGATGCGTTTTTTTCTTTACCGACGTAGCTGAGCTTGACATCACCGATGCCGCAGCCGTAGAGACGACCGTGGAGGAAAACGAGATTGACCTCATCATCAACTGTGCTGCTTATACTGCAGTGGACAAGGCAGAGACCGATGAGGAGCGCGCCAGGGTGCTCAATGCCGAGGCTCCCGCCTTGCTGGCCAAGGCCATGGCACGTCGTGGAGGCGAGATAATCCATATCTCCACCGACTATGTCTTTGGCGGTCAGGAATGTACTCCCTACACCGAGGATATGCCTACAGCTCCTTGCTCCGTCTATGGCCGCACTAAGCTCGAAGGGGAAAAGGGCGTCATGGCAGCTACCCCCCGACACATCATTGTGCGTACGGCGTGGCTCTATTCACCCTATGGCAACAACTTTGTCAAGACGATGCTGCGTCTGGGCCGCGAGCGCGACAGACTCAATGTGGTTTTCGACCAAGTGGGTTCGCCCACTTACGCTGCCGACCTTGCCAAGGCGCTGCTCAGCATTGCCGTGACCAAGGATAAGACCTATGGCATCTTCCACTACAGCAACGAGGGTGTAATCTCATGGTATGACTTTACCAAGGCCATTCATCGCTTGGCTGGCATCACCGCCTGCGATGTGCAACCCATTCTGAGCGCCCAGTATCCCACCCCGGCCGCCCGTCCTGCCTACTCAGTCTTTTGCAAGGATAAGATTAAGCATACCTATGGGGTGAGCGTTCCCTATTGGGAGGATTCGTTGCGCCTCTGCCTCCAGAGGCTGAACGCCTCAGCCGAATAATGCTGAAAAAACTATAGGAACTATAATTACTATAGTTACTATCGCCACTATAAAAAAGAATAATCAATGAACGAGATAACACGTCGTCGCACCTTTGCCATCATCTCCCATCCTGATGCGGGTAAGACCACGCTCACAGAGAAGCTGCTGCTCTTTGGTGGGCAGATTCAGGTGGCCGGTGCGGTGAAGAATAATAAGATACGCAAGACAGCCACCTCCGATTGGATGGAGATTGAGAAGCAGCGTGGAATCTCTGTCACCACCAGCGTGATGGAGTTCGACTATAAGGACTACAAGGTAAATATTCTCGATACTCCCGGCCACCAGGATTTTGCGGAGGATACCTTCCGTACGCTTACCGCAGTGGACAGTGTAATCATAGTAATTGACGGCGCCAAGGGCGTAGAGACTCAGACACGCAAGCTGATGACCGTGTGCCGTATGCGCAAAACTCCCGTCATCATCTTTATCAACAAGATGGACCGTGAAGGCCAGGATCCTTTTGACCTTCTCGACGAGTTGGAGCAAGAGTTGCAGATTAAGGTGCGTCCACTAAGTTGGCCCATCAATCAGGGTGAGCGCTTCAAGGGCGTGTATAATATCTATGAGCACAATCTCAACCTCTTCACCCCCGACAAGCAGAAGGTTACTGAACATATGGAGGTGGACATCGACAGCTCCGACCTTGAGGCCCACGTGGGCGACAAGGACGCCGCCAAACTGCGTGAAGACCTCGAACTGATAGATGGTGTCTATCCTGAGTTTGATGTTAACACCTATCTTAGCGCTGACGTTGCGCCGGTGTTCTTTGGTTCCGCCCTCAATAACTTTGGAGTGCAGGAACTGCTTGATTGTTTTGTTGAGATAGCTCCTTCGCCCAGGCATGTGCAGGCCATGGAGCGCATGGTGGAGCCAGAGGAAAAGAAATTCACCGGATTCATCTTTAAGATTACTGCAAACATCGACCCCAACCACCGCTCATGCATCGCCTTCTGCAAGGTGTGCAGCGGCAAGTTTGTCAGAAATGCACCCTATCTCCTTGTGCGCAGCGGCAAGCAGGTGCGCTTCTCTTCGCCTACCCAGTTTATGGCGCAGCGCAAGAGTACCATTGATGAGGCTTGGCCAGGCGATATCGTGGGTCTGCCCGATAATCAGACGTTTAAGATTGGCGACACTCTCACCGAGGGCGAGTTGCTTCATTTTAAGGGTTTGCCCAGTTTCTCTCCTGAATTATTTAAATATATTGAGAATGCTGACCCTATGAAGGCCAAGCAACTTAACAAGGGTATAGAGCAGCTGATGGACGAGGGCGTGGCGCAGCTGTTTGTCAACCAGTTTAACGGCCGTAAGATAATCGGCACAGTTGGCCAGTTGCAGTTTGAAGTTATCCAGTATCGCTTGGAGAATGAGTACAACGCCAAGTGCCGCTGGGAGCCTATCAGCCTGTACAAGGCCTGCTGGATTGAGAGCGACGATGAAGCCGAGCTCGACAATTTCAAGCGCCGCAAGTATCAGTATATGGCCAAGGACCGCGACGGTCGCGATGTATTCCTGGCCGACAGCGGCTATGTGCTGCAGATGGCACAGCAGGATTTCAAGCATATAAAGTTCCACTTTACCAATGATTTCTAAGTGATGCGCAATAGAGAATGGCCGTTTGATAAGGAAGACATGGCTGAGGCTGTGAGGGTGCTCAAGGCTGGGGGAGTAATCCTCTATCCCACGGATACTGTCTGGGGGCTGGGTTGTGATGCCACCAATGCTGAGGCTGTGGAGCGCATCTATAGGATCAAGCAGCGCCAGGACAGCAAGGCTCTCATTGTGCTGGCCGACAGCGAAGCCATGATTAGTCGCTATGTGGCTGAGGTGCCCGAGGTGGCATGGGATGTCATTGAGTTGGCCACGAGGCCCACCACGGTCATCTTTGACCGGGGACTCAACCTCGCTCCCAATCTGCTGGCGCAGGATGGCAGTGTGGGTATAAGGCTTAGTCGAGAGGCTTTCTCCAGTCAGCTGTGCTTTCATCTGCGCAAACCTATAGTTTCTACTTCTGCCAATGTCAGCGGTCAGCCTTCGCCTCGCATTTTTCGCGAAATCATCGAGGAAATTCGCCAGCAGGTGGACTATGTCGTCCGCTATAGGCAGGATGATATAAAACTCGCATCTCCATCGTCCGTCATTAAGCTGGGCCGTGGCGGTGAGGTAAAAATTATAAGGGAGTAAGGAGCAAAGGCTAATGGGTAATATCTTGAAGAATATAATCACATGGATTGAGGCTCATCTCAAGCGCAAGCAGCTGATAGTGCTCTTGAGTTTCATGGTTGGCGTGTTTACCGCGCTGGCAGCCTTGGTGCTTAAGAATCTTATCGAGTTGATTGCCCATCTGCTTACCCATGGATTTGATATTACTCATATCAATTGGCTTTATTTGGTCTATCCTGCTATAGGTGTGCTGCTTAGCGCTATGTTTATTCGCTATATTGTGCGCGATGATATCGGTCACGGAGTGACAAAGATTCTCTTTGCTATCTCGCGCCGCCAGGGTAGGATAAAGAGTCATAATTGCTGGTCTAGCGTGATAGCCAGCAGTATTACCATCGGTTTTGGTGGCTCGGTGGGTGCTGAGTCGCCTATTGTACTTACGGGCTCTGCCATAGGCTCTTCGCTGGGCAAGGTCTTCCGCGTCGATCAGAAAACGCTGATGCTGCTTATTGGCTGTGGTGCTGCCGGCGCTATAGCAGGGATTTTTAAGGCGCCGTTTGCCGGACTGCTGTTTACCCTCGAGGTGTTGATGCTTGATCTTACGATGGCTCATCTTGTGCCGCTGCTCGTTTCGTGCGTGACGGCCTCCATCCTTACCTTTGCCATCAGTGGCTTTGACTCTATGTTTGTTTGCCATAATGTGGAGAGTTTCCGCATTGTCTATGTGTGGCCTGTGATAGTGCTGGGCATCGCCTGTGGACTTGTGTCGCTGTATTTCACTAAGGTTACCAATGCCATAGAGGCCCTTTTCCGTAGGATTAAGGGTATGTATCTTAAATGGGTAATAGGAGGCATAATCCTCAGCACGTTGGTCTTTTTCTTCCCGATGCTTTATGGTGAAGGCTATGGCACTATCAACAATCTTCTTAACGGCAATCCCGCTGATTTGCTCAACAATTCTCCTTTCTATGGCACCAATATGCTGCTGGCTATATTGGGATGCGTGATCTTATTCAAGGCAGTGGCTTCTACGGTTACCACCAGCGCTGGCGGTTGCGGTGGACTGTTTGCACCCTCTTTGTTTCTGGGCTGCATCACCGGTTTTCTCTTTGCGAGCCTGTGGAATATGTGGGGAATCATTTCTCCCATGCCCGCCACAATCAGCTGCTTGCTGGGTATGGCTGCTGTAATGGCTGCCGTAATGCACGCTCCGCTGACGAGCATCTTCCTTATTGCAGAAATCACAGGAGGCTACGACTTGTTAGTGCCGCTGATGCTCGTGACGGTCATTTCCTACATTACCATCAATATCTTTGAGCGCCACAGTATCTACTCTAGGCGCCTTGCCCAGAAGGGCGAGCTCGTTACCCATCACAAGGACCAGGCCATCCTTACCCTGATGAGCCTCGACAGTGTGATTGACAAGTATTGCATGAGGATTGCCCCCGATATGACGCTTGGCAATCTGGTTCACCTCCTGGCTAAGGAAAAGGAGAACACCTTCCCCGTGGTGGACGGTGCCAACAATCTGCGCGGCCTCATCAATCTGGCGGATATCCGCAAGGTGCTCTTCCGGCAGGAACTCTACAATATCTTCACGGCCGAGCAATTGATGCAGGATGCACCGGATATTATCAGCATCAATACGCCCATGACTCATGTGATGGCCAGTTTTGAGAAATTTGGCGCCGAGGTGCTGCCTGTGGTGGACGAGAACGCGCGCTTTGTAGGAATCATCCACAAGACAGCGCTTTTCGAGACCTATCGGCAGACGCTTGTGGATTTCTCAGAAGAGTAAAAGGATAATTAATAATTAAAAGACAGGGCGGTTGGCAATATTTGTATGGAAAAGAAAGATTTGCGTATCGTTTACCTGGGTACTCCCGATTTTGCGGTGGAGGCTCTGAAGGCTCTTGTGGAGGGCGGTTACAATGTTGTCGGTGTAGTCACCATGCCTGACAAGGCTGTGGGTAGGCACCAGAATCGCCTGCAGGCCAGTCCCGTTAAGGAATATGCCGTGCAGCAAGGCCTGCCTGTGTTGCAGCCGGAGCGTTTGAAGGATGAGGAATTCATTGCTCAGTTGAGGGCTCTCAATGCGGATTTGCAGATTGTCGTGGCTTTCAGAATGTTGCCAGAGGTTGTCTGGGCCATGCCGCGCCTTGGCACTTTTAATATTCATGCGTCGCTGCTGCCGCAGTATCGGGGAGCCGCGCCCATCAACTGGGCCATCATCAACGGTGACAGGGAGAGCGGCCTTACAACATTCTTCTTGCAGCATGATATCGACACGGGCAACATCATCGACCAGGTGCGTGTGCCTATTGACGATGATTGTACTTTTGGCGAGTTGCATGACAAGCTGATGGCTCTCAGCGGCACCCTTGCCGTCAAGACTGTTGACAGCATCATTGCCGGCACAGTCTGCAGCACTCCCCAAAGCGAGTTTGTTACTGATGGCCCCTTGCGTCCGGCTCCCAAGATCTTCAAGGAGACATGCCGCATTGACCTGACAAAAACCCTCGATGAAATCTACGATTTTGTTCGCGGCCTCTCTCCTCACCCTGGGGCGTGGGCAGTGCTTCAGACTAACGCCATGCAGCAGGAGATAAAAGTGTATGGAGCGCAGAAGGTGGTACAGTCTCACGACTACGCTGTGGGTAGGGTGCTGGCAGGGCGCAAGACACTCGATATTGCTGTTAGCGGTGGACTGCTGCGCATCACCGAGCTCCAGCTCGCGGGCAAGAAGCGAATGCCCGTGGCTGCTTTCCTCAACGGATTTAAGTTTAGCGGCGAGGAGGTCTTAGTATAGTCTCACTAGTCTTACCAGTCTCACTGGTACTGGTGTTTTTGCTGACCTCCAACAAAAAAAGGAGCTACAGCTCCTCATAGTCTACGTATTCCCCTTCGTCTTTACCGATCGGTTGTTCGCCGTATCGGTCTTTTTTGTTTGTGGAATGTTGGCGTGAGCTCGTCTGTTGCCGGCGTGAGGATGTCTGTTGCCGGCCGTGCTGCTCGTCACCGATGGTGCCGAAGGCATCGCGCCAGATGGAGCCTATGGCCTTGGCGCAGAAATATACGATAATAAAGAGGAGGAGCAGGCTAAGCACGCTCATGTTTCTGAAGTTTCTTGCTGGTGATAAGTGAAAGGAGAATATACCACGCAATCACTGCGCCGACGGCGGCGATGAGGCGGGTGATGCTGCATGCTGCACCTATGACGAGCAAAATAACAGAGCTGAGCAGGAAGATGTAGCGCACCTTGTTGCCCTGCCACCCGAAGTCTTTGAATTTCAGGGCGAACATCGGTTTATTGCAAATCAGCAGTACGCAGCTTATGGCTATCAGGGCGCACATTACCACTATGCCAGCCAGGCTGTAGTGCCAGCTGCTGCTGTTGGCGGCGAGCCATCCGGGGTGGTTGCCTATGGTGATTACCGTGGAAGCTACCAGCAGGGCGTTGGCTGGGGTGGGCAGGCCGATGAAGGAGTAGGTCTGTCGCTCGTCGGTGTTGAACTTGGCTAGGCGCAGCGCCGAGAAGGCGGCAATGAGGAAGGCGGCTGCATTGAGGTAGCGCAGCGGGTTGCCGGCGAGTGAGATGTTGGACTGTGCCACGTAGATCTGGATATATGCCGAGAGCAGCGTAAACACCATCGTGGCGGGCGCAAGGCCAAAGGTGATGAGGTCTGATAGTGAGTCAAGCTCCTTGCCCAGGGGTGAGCTGACGCCTAGCTTGCGGGCGGCGAATCCATCGAAGAAATCAAACATGGCGCCCATTACGATGAACAGCAGGGCCATCATCGGGCGCGAGTGGAAGGCATAGGTCACGGCAATGCAACCGCACATCAGGTTGCACAGCGTAATAGTGTTGGGAATGTGTCGTTTCATGGTTGTTCTTTGCCGTTGAGGCGAGCAATGACTGTGCTGTTGCCCACTGTGGGCTGTCCCATCTTGACGAGCACCTCGGCATCGAGGGGAAGGAATACGTCCACGCGGCTGCCGAACTTGATGAATCCGAGGTGTTCATCGATAAAGCAACTGTCGCCTTCGCGGGCATAGGTGACGATGCGGCGGGCAATGGCTCCGGCAATCTGGCGTACCAAAATCTCGCCGTATTGCTCGGTCTCTATGACTATGGTGGAGCGCTCGTTCTCCATGCTGGCCTTGGGCAGCCATGCCTTGTGGAAGTTTCCGTTCTCGTGTTCCACCTTCTTGATCACGCCGTCCACGGGAAACCAGTTGGCGTGGACATTGGTGAGCGACATGAAGATGGACACCATCTTGCGGGGGGCGCGGAAGTACTCATTTTCCTCCACTTCTTCCACCACCACGACCTTGCCGTCGGCGGGGGCAACCACTACTCCTTCAGTTGCGCCCTGAAAACAGCGGATGGGGCAGCGGAAGAAGTTGACCATTATGGCATACACCACCACCGACACGACGAGCACAGTATAGAAGACGAAGTCAACGTGGAGTAGGTGGGCGAAAATCCAGAAGCAGAGCGCGTTAAGCACCAGCAGCAGCAAGCCGCTGACTGTGAGGGTGGATGTTCCCTCATGGTGCAGGCGAATCTTCTTAATCTTTTTTATCTTGCCAAGGGTCTTCATTATCGTGGAGTCCTGCTACGGATAGGCAGGTATCAATATGCAAAGGTAGGCATTTTTTGTGGTAGGTTACACAAAAGAGAGACTTTTTTGTTCTTTTTGATGCAAAAGAGACGTTTTTTAAGACAGACGCCAGGTGCTTTAACTTTCTTTGCTACAAGCAGACTCAATACCGTCAGCGCGGCATATCGCCATGAGACATTGCTTCGGCGGGGTGGGGCGGTTAGCGCTTGTGAGGAGCTGCCGCGTGCATTTTCCTAACCTTTTGGCGGTTGGCCTCGGCGGTGCGATGCTGCTCTTCCGACAGTCTCTGGGCTCTCTGCTGCTCCTGGCGGCGCAGATTGTCTAGCACGATGTTGAGTGACCGCTGGGCGGTGAGCATATCTATCTTGCTAAGGCCGCGTAGGCACTCCTTGAGGGTGCGTACGGCAATGGCCTGGGCGCGGTCCACCAGCTGCAAACCATTGATGGTGAGGACTATGTAGTTGCGGCGAAAGTCCACCCTTGTCTTGCGGCGGGTGACGAGGTGCATTTCCTCCAGGGCATTGATGGTGCGGGTCATTGTGGGCTTGCTGAACGATGTGGCATCACAGAGGTCTTGCTGTGTGCAGAGGTCGCGGCTGCTGATGGCCATAAGTACATCCCACTGCTCGCCGGTAACCTCAAGGCCTGCGGCACGGAAGTCTGCGTTGAGCCTGCGGCGCAGGGCGGTGCTTACCTTGCCGTTCATCAGGGCGAAGATAAGGCGGTAGTCGAGGGTGGTGGTGGGTGTCATGCGCAGTAATCTTTTGTTTTGTCTGTGCAAAGATAGTGATTTTTGTCAAATATGGACGAAATAGAGTAACTATAAAATATGGAAAGATATAAATCGTTGAAGATTTCCCTCAATCCGCAGGAGCGAGATCTTCAGAAAGGGCCTGCGAATCAGGGCGAGCCCACTGCTGCCAATCGGGCTTGCCGGGAATAGCAACGGGCCTGCTTTTCCCAATGTGGCGGTCTGCCACGGGTGCGCTTGCGCAGCCTTTTTGTGCCCGAAAATGCCGTTTTCCCCGCGAAATTAAAATCTTTCTCTGAGGACATTGGTTTTTGCTGCGCAATAATCTGATTTTCATGCGCAAAGGCGCACATTAGAACAGGGCGCTTTGAAATCTGTTCGCGATTTAACGGAAATCTAATCGCGACTAAACGGAAATTTAATCGCGATTAAACGGAAATTTGATCGCGATTAAATTTCAGGTTCTGCGCGACTAAATTCAGGCTCTGCGCGATTAATTTCAGGTTTCTCGCGACAAAATTCGGGCTCTATGCGAGGGAAGTCAGGCTCTGCGCGATGAAAGTCTGCGCCCTTGCTATTGGAGTGGGTGCGCTCTGCTTGCCGGGGTATGAGGTCGGGGTAGGGGTTTTTCTGCCCGGACTGGCAATGCTCTTTAATGTCCTTGGGTGCATGCCGGCGGACATGGAAAGCCGCAGTCTTGTGAGGGAGCCTGCTTTCCTTTCATTAAAGATTCAGTTTTCTTATTGTCAAAGATAAATCCTGTTATTAAAGACAATTCCTATTAATTTATATAAATATGTTCGCGCGTACATTATTTATTATAATATACAGTGTCTGGACGGTTGTTTCTTTTGCTTTGAGGGCTGTTTGCGGAGAGGCGTGAATAGGGGTGTAAGGGCGGTTTTTTCAGGTTTTTTAGCATTAAAAAGGGAAATAAATACTAATAAATGTCATTTTGTGGTGCTAAAATGTGGTTGGTTTGATAAGAATTCTTAATTTTGTCCCTTACATAGTGTAACTATGTCCGTGTGATTAAATCAAAATTATATAAATTTAAACTCAATGTGTATGAAAAACCGTTTATTCAGGTTTAGCAAGAAGCTCTTTGGAACAATGGGCTTGCTATTGATTGGCGCGTTGATGTATTCTTGCTCTGACGACTATGATCTGCCAGACAAGACGCCGAGTTGGCTTGGTTCGAGTATCTATGATTACTTGAAGGACCCCGCCAATGGCAACTACACCAACATGATCAGGCTGATCGATGATTTGGATTTCGCTACCGTGCTCGGTAAGACGGGTAGCAAGACTCTGTTTGTGGCCGATGACGAGGCTTTCGCGGAGTTCTACAAAAGCAACAGCTGGGGCGTAAGCAGCTACGACGAGCTGACCGATGCGCAGAAGAAACTGCTCCTGCACACCGCCATGCTCGACAACCCCTACCTCCTGGAGATGTTGCCCAACCTTTCATCGAACAACCAGAATTCTACCGGCTCCTACTTGGAGAAGAATCAGTGTATGCGTAGGCCTACCTCGCTTAACATTACTGACTCCATTTCATTCTTCAGCTGGAACAATCCTGCCATTCCGACCACCAACAACACTACCGACCGCGACTACTGGGCACGCTTCCGCGAGCAGTCGAAGGGTGGTATGTACATGGCCGGCGACGCCACTGTGCCCATGATGATCCACTGGATCAACGGCCAGATGGAGGAGCAGGGCATCACCGACGAGGACTTTGAGGTAATCGTTGGTCGCCCGCGCGAGAAGAATGATGTATATATATATGGTAGTAAGATTGTGGAGCAGGACATCACCTGCCAGAACGGTTACATCGACCGCATGGACCGCGTGCTGCTGGCTCCGACCAACCTGGCCGAGATGATCCGCACCAACGGCCACACCAATCTCTTCAGCCATCTGATGGACCGCTTCAGTGCTCCGTTCTATAGCTCCAGCCTTACCAACTCGCTGCGTCAGCTGCCCGGCTACGAGGCCGTTGACTCCGTGTTTGAGAAGCGCTACTTCGCCGCCCGCTCGCAGGGTGGTTCAGCCCTGGAGACTGACCCGCAGAACAGGCGCGTGAGCTACTTCCTCAACTACGACCCGGGATGGAACACCTACTTCAATGCCAGCCACGGCGTGCAGCAGGATATCGCTGCCATGTTCGTGCCCTCCGATGAGGCCATGGCTAAGTACTTCCTCCCCGGCGGCGGCGGTGAGTTCCTGATGAACGCCTACTCAACCCTGCCCAACACCGAGGCAAACCTGGAGGTTAATCTCGACCAGATCCCCCTGGAGGTTATCCAGGCCCTCATCAACAACCTGATGAAGATTTCCTTCGTCGAGTCCGTGCCGAGCAAGTATCTCAGCATCATGAACGACGCACGCGACCCGATGTTCTCCGATGTTAACTCCGTGGAGGAATACCGCCAGAAGATTGACACCTGCCTCATTGCCAACAACGGCGTGGCCTACATCATGAATGAGGTGCGCACACCGGCCAAGTACGCCTCTGTGTCCGCTCCTGCACTGGTAGGCGACAGCCTGAGGATATTCAACTGGGCCATCACGGCTGATGACAAGTACATCACCAACCCCAACTCCGCCCCGCTGAATGCATTTATCTCCACCTACCTGCTGGCCATGAGCTCCAACTTCAGCTTCTTCATCCCCACCGACAATGCGCTGAAGCGCTACTACGATCCTGTGTCGATGGTTTACAGCCAGCCCTACATGCTTGCCTTCAACTTCGACAGCAAGAACGTGGCATCCCCCATCTCGGCATACGCCTACAAGTATGATCCCTATACCCACCAGACCGACTCCGTGCGTATGACCGCCACCATCAAGGCTGCCCAGCTCAACAACCGACTGAAGGACATGCTTGACGCTCACATTATCGTACACGACTCCGACGACGTTGACGGCATCCTCAGCGGCAAGGCCTTCTACACCACCAAGGGCGGTGCCCCCATCAAGGTTATCAACCCCGAGCAGGGCATCAACGGCGGCAAGGTGCAGGGCGCTTGGCAGATTGAGCATGACGAGTACTGCAAATTCCAGGAGATTTTCGACCAGAGCCGCAAGACCAATGGTTACGGTAACGGTATGACCTACATCATCGACCGTCCCATCCAGTCCACCGTTCACTCTGTTTATAGTGTTCTCAACGCCAACGGTGCCGAGGATTCACCTTACAGCAGGTTCTTCGAGCTCTGCCAGGTTAACCCCACCGTTATCGAGGAGGCCGGCTTCGTAGATGACGAGACTCTCTTCCCCGACCGCACCAAGAAGGACAAGGGTCTGGAGAAGTACAACATCTTCACAGCCAACAATCCGTGTATGGACTACAACGTGCGCTTCTTCAGCACCTATCGCTACACCGTCTATATCCCCACCAACTCCGCTGTGGAGGCCGAAATAGATAAGGGCCTGCCCACATGGGAGAGCATTGAGGAGTTTATCAACAATGCCAAGCAGGAGATCCAGGAAAAGGAAGAGCACAGTGCTATCTATAATCCCGAGGAGGACACCAAGGCCTACAAGCTCAAGGCCCAGGCCATGTGTACCGCCCTGCTCAACTTCGTGAAGTACCACTTCCAGGATGACGCCATCTACAACGACAAGCCCGCCCTCCCCGCCACGGCTTTCGAGACGGCTTGTATCAATGCTGAGACCAACCGCTACATCACCGTTACCGTACAGCGCAACGGTTTCAACAACTTCAGCGTTACCGACCAGGCCGGCAACACCCGCCACATCGACTCCTCGCGCAACAACATCCTGACGCGTGACCTTCAGTTTGATAAGGCAGGCGCAAGTGCCACCACCATTGAGACATCTTCATTTGCTGTGCTGCACCAGATTGACGGTGTCCTCAACTTCACCAAGCTGCCCAACGGCAGATACGAAGGACTCTACGACACCTCTGCCAAGGCCAGGAAGTTCATGGCAAAGTATCCAATCAGATAAATTAGTGCAACTATGAATAAGATAAAGTATCTATTGTTACTCTTCCTTTGCTGTGGCCTGAGCCTGACTTATGCCCAGAAGAGGATTTCGGGACATGTCTTTAATCCCAAGGACGGTCCTATCATGATGGCAAATGTGCTTGAGATTGATGCGAACAATCGTATTCAGTCCTCAACTCAAACCGATATGAGTGGTAACTTTGCCTTGACCATCAAGAACCCCAAGAACAAGCTGAAGGTTTACTTCTACGGTTACCGCGCCTTTGAGCAGGTGATCGGTGACAAGACATCCTTCCGCATCCAGCTTGTGGACAATACCCAGGCCCTCAAGGAGGTTAAGGTCACCGGCCGCAAGGTGGTAAAGTCCAACGGACTCACCATTCCCGAGCGCGAGGTGTCGGTTGCCACACAGAAACTTGATATGGACGAGATGAAGGGCTTGGCCTTTGAGTCTGCCGACCAGGCGCTGCAGGGCCAGATTGCCGGTCTCGACGTTGTGGCCAACTCCGGTAACCTCGGTTCGGGTATGAGTATGCGCGTGCGTGGTGTCACCACCATCAGCGGCAACCAGGAGCCCCTTATCGTTGTCGATGGCCACATCCTGGAGAACTACTCCTCCACCGACATCGACCTGCAGGATATGGACAACCAGGAGCAGTTTGCCAACCTGCTGTCCGTAAACGTGGAGGATATCAAGTCTATCGAGGTTAAGAAGGACGCCGGTGCCTGCGCCATGTGGGGATCGCGCGGTTCCAACGGTGTAATTGAGATTACCACCCGCCGTGGTGCCAAGGGTAAGACCAAGGTCAGCGGCAACTACTATTTCTCAGGCAGCTGGCAGCCCGCAGGCATGAAGATGCTCAACGGTGACGGCTACACCATGATGCTCAAGGAGGGCTACTTCAACCCCCGCCAGAGCGACCTCACCTCAAACATCCTGGAGCTCATGTACAACCCCGAGCGCCCGATGTACTACAACAACTACAACAAGAACACCGACTGGGTTGAAGAGGTAACACAGTTTGGCCAGGCCCACAAGTTCTATGTAAACCTCAGCGGTGGTGGCGACCAGGCACAGTTCCGCGTCTCCGCAGGCTACGACCACGAGACCGGTACCATCATCAAGCAGGTGCTCGACCGCTTCTCCACCCGTATGACCCTCGACTATCAGGTGTCTAACCGCATCCAGTTCAGCTCTAACTTCAGCCTTACCTACACCAAGAACAAGCAGAACTACACTGACATTCTTGCCAGGGCTTACAAGGCTATGCCTAACATGAGCATCTGGCGCTACGACGGCGACGAGAACACCGGTGAGTACTTCAAGATGTACCGCACGGCCGGTAACACGGGTTCCACCTACTACAATGCTGACGGTTCCATCAAGGACGGCTACAGCTCCTACTATCTGAGCGATATGGTCAGCAACGGTAACCCCGTGGCCATAGCCAACCTCTCATGGAAGCACACCAGCCAGTATCAGATTGTTCCCCAGTTTGAAATCAAGTACAAGCTGCTTGGTATTGACGGAAGCAAGACTCAGCTCAACTATCGTGGTGAGGTTTATATGAATTCAACCTCCAACACCACTGAGGCTTACTATCCCGGCGTGCTTTCCTCTTCCGACTGGTCATCCGGCATCAACGAGGCAGGAACCTCCTCCTCGCGCGGTCTTACCTTCACCACCCAGCACGACCTGACCTTCATTCCCAAGCTGAGTGAAGACCACAGCCTGTCGTTCCTGCTCCGTGGTGAGCTGAGCACCTCCACCGGCTCCAGCCAGCAGCTGAAGTCCACAGGTCTTGTAGGTGGCATCACCGACCCGACCGTTGAGGCTTACCTCGTACTTGACCATATCTACAACTACCCGTCCACCAGCACCTCTAAGTCTCATGGCTTGAGCTTCCTGGCCACGGCCCACTACTCCTTCAAGTCGAAGTACTCCCTCGACGCCACCCTGCGCGCCGACGGTAGCACCTCCTTCGGTAAGGACAAGCGCTGGGGTTACTTCCCCGCTGTTTCCGCCCGTTGGAACATCAGCGACGAGTATTTCTTCCGTCCCTTCAAGAAGGTCGTAAACATGTTGGCCTTCCGTCCGGGTTGGGGTATCACGGGTAACGCCCCCTCCACCAACTCTACCATATTTAATAAGTACTCCAGCAACGGCACCTACGCCACCGGCCGCAACAACATGGCAGCCATCCGCCCCACCAACATGCGCCTCACCACCCTCCAGTGGGAGAAGACCAGCTCTTGGAACATGGGCTTCAACCTCGGCCTCTTTGATGCCCTCGTGGAGTTTGACTTCAATATCTATCAGAAGCGCACCACCAACCTGCTGCAGTCGGGCGTGAGCATTCCTACCTCCACCGGTTTCTCCTCATTGGAGTGGGCTAACGTCGGCTCTCTGAAGAACACCGGTTGGGAACTTGCTGCCAACACCCGTCCGCTCCTGCCTAAGGAGAGCAAGTTTAACTTCAGGCTCAAGTTCAACGCTTCGCAGAACAAGAACCGCATCACCTCAATGGACGCCAGCGTGCTGTCTGCTATCAACAGGGACTTCAACTATGCGATTGATGACGTTTATCCTCACAATCGCTACCTCAGCCGCGTTCAGATAGGCAACGCCCTCTACTCCATCTACGGTTTCCGCTACCTCGGCGTTTACCGCTATGACTACGACCACTCGGGCTACTTTGCCGACGAGTCGAAGAACGCAGTCTATGGCGAGAACACCGCAGCCGCAGCCGCAGCCCGCGGAGAGAACGCCAGCTGTCCTATCGCTTACGATGCCAACGGCAATATCATCTTCGATGCCAGCGGCAATCCGCTCCGCATGTACTACAACTACGGCGCTACCAACTATCAGTTCTCCGGCGGTGATGCCATGTATGAGGATATCAACCACGACGGTCAGATCAATGAGTTGGATATCGTCTATCTCGGCAACTCCAACCCGACCTTCACCGGCGGTTTCGGTATTGACTTCACCTACGGCCGTTGGCAGCTGAAGACCAGCTTCAACATCCGTACCGGTGCCAAGATCGTCAATGTTGCCCGCATGGTGGCAGAGCAGATGCGTACCAACGACAATCAGTCGAGGGCCGTCAACTGGCGCTGGCGCAAGAATGGTGACATCACCGAGATTCCCCGTGCGCTCAACAACAATGCCGGTTCTTCCTACAACGCACTGGCCTCCGACCGCTACGTAGAGTCTGGCGACTTCATCCGCCTGCAGTATGTGCAGCTCTCCTACCAGTTCGACCCCAAGTTGGTAAACCGTATCGGTCTGAAGGGACTGAGGTTCTCTGCTTCCGGCAACAACCTCTTCTTCTTCACCAAGTATAAGGGCGTTGACCCCGAGCATTCTGCCTCCGGCTACTCTCCCGCCTTCGATACTTCGAAGACTCCGCGTTCACGTTCCGTTACATTCAGCTTGACGGTTGATTTCTAAACTCAAAACATCAGGAAATATGAAATACAAGAATATATATAATAAGGTAATCCTCTCGCTCAGCATGGTGCTGGCAGGATTGTTTACCTCTTGTAGCGCGGTAGACGACTTCCTCACGGTATATCCTACCAACCAGATTACCAGCGAGACTTTCTGGGAGGACAAGGGCGACCTTAACAGTGTGCTCAACTCCTGCTACACCCAGTTCTATGCCAACCGTAATGCAGATGCAGGCTATCATCCTCTGATTCAGGAGATGTTTGTGTGGGGAGAGCTTCGCTCTGACAACTTCCTCCTCACCTCTGAGAGCAATGAGGATTTGAAGAACATTATGAACGCTAACCTCCTGCCCACCAACAAGTGGTTCGACTGGTCAATGTTCTATACCGGCATCTCCTACTGCAACCTTTGCTTGGAGAAAGGCCCCGAGATTGTAGAAAAGGACGCCAGCTTCTCTGAGAACGACTGGAAGCCCATCGAGGCTGAGCTCAAGGCCCTGCGTGCCCTCTATTATTTCTATCTGGTGCGTGCCTTCCGCGACGTTCCGTTCGTAACTAAGGCTAACGACACCAGCGAGGGTGCCACCGACCCCGTTCCGCAGGTTGAATCCGAGGAGATTCTCACCTTCCTCATCAACGACCTTGAGGGCGTGAAGGACTATGGTATGATTAACTATGGTAGCGATGATCTCAACAAGGCCCGCTTCACCCGCAACGGCATCTATGCCCTGCTCGCCGACATCTACCTCTGGAGAGCATCCAAGAACTCCTCCGCCGACTCCATCGCCAAGTATCCGGGCGAGGCTGAGGCCGATTACCGCAAGGTGATAGAGTACGCCGACTACCTCATTGAGGATGGTCTGCGCCTGTTCCGCGAGGCAAGGACCGATTTCTACGGCTCCGACCGTTCCCCGTTCAAGGGCGAGGACGTTATTCCCCTTCCCCTCTATACCACTGAGAAGAGCAGGCGCGTAGTAGATGTGCCCTACAACACAATCTTCGGCGAAAAGTATTCTCTTGAGGGTATTTTTGAGATTGCCTTCGATGGTTCGGTAAACAAGAATAGCGTATTTACCACCTTCCTTGGTTATGCCAGCGCCAACCGCCTCTCCAGTGGTGCCCTGTCGGCTGCCGCTCCCTATCAGAGCATTAATGTCAAGCCTGACGATGGCAACGTTGCCTACTCCAAGACCGACCTCCGTTACTATGAGAACATAGAGAAGACCACCGGCTCTTCCTCCTCAGCTGTTTACAATATTATAAAGTACACAGCCGGAAACGTAGTGACCGATGGAGCTGACGACATCACCAACAGCAATTCGACCATCTCTTACAGCAGCTGGCGTACAGTTGGTGACTATGATGCCAACTACATCATCTACCGTATGTCAGACGTGCTGCTGATGAAGGCCGAGGCCATTGCCTGCCTCCACGAGTACATCCTCCAGACCGACGATGAGGAGGAGATGCGCGACGGCTTCCGTGTAGCCAAGGCCGTCTTCGCGCGCTCCAATCCTATGATTACCGACGAGGATGACCTGAAGTTTGAGAACTACAACACCGGCCAGGCTCTCGAGGAGTTCGTGCTCCGCGAGCGTCAGCGCGAGTTCTTTGGTGAGGGCAAGCGCTGGTTCGACCTCGTGCGCTACGCCTTGCGCCAGGGCAACACCAGCAAGATGCTCAATATCCTTACCCTCAAGTATTCTACCAACGCAAGTGCCATCAAGGCCAAGCTGGCAACCATCAACTCCCTCTTCAATCCTGTATATGAGAGTGAGATTAAGGTCAACACTGCCCTTGTGCAGAATCCTGCTTGGATAACTGATGAGACAATCGTCAAGAACTGATGACTGATTAAAACAGACTAATAATATTACCGCAAAAAATACATTTAGTTATGAACAGCAAGTATATTAAATGGCTCACAGGCGGATTGCTTGGGCTGATAGCTGTCTTCAGCCTCGGTTCCTGCTCTGACGACCATTATGATTTGAATAGCACCAACGCCACGGGTTCTCTCTACGACAACCTCGCGGCCGTTGAGGATTGCGACTCCTTCCTGATGATTCTCAATAAGTCTATCGTCAACAAGAAGTCCTATGGCACCCCTGCCGCCCTCACTTATGGCGAGCTGCTCAAGGGCACCAAGGCCCTCACCGTTTGGGCTCCCAAGAACGGCACCTACAACGCCAAGTTCTGGCTTGACAAGCTTGACGAGGCCGCTGAGCTCGACGCTGCCGGCGACCGCGTGGCTGCTGCCGAGGCATATAAGGTTGTGGAGAAGCAGTTCTCGCAGAACCACCTCTCCTACTTCAACTACAACGGTGTTCCCGCCGAGGGCAAGCGCATCACTCTGGCCAACGGCAAGTATGCCACCTACGACGGCACCAGCATCAAGAATGTTGAGATACTGCCCGGCGCTGAGAACAATGTAGCCTCTGTCAACGGTACACTCCACGTGCTGGAGTCCAACATTCCCTACGCCTATGACCTCCGCGAGATCATCGACGCAACACCTGAGCTCTCCAACATGCACGACTACATCGTCAAGAACGATACCCTCGTCTTCATGGAGAACCTCAGTACCGAGGGCTCAGTGGTGGAAGGCAAGATGCAGTACGTTGACTCCTTCTTCTTCGAGAATAATAAGGTGATGCCCTTCATCGCCAACCGTGCCGACTCCCTGGCCGCCGCCATCTATTTCACCAACGATGCGTGGACCCAGGCTATCGACCACATGAAGACCTTCTATCAGTACAAGCCCGTTTACGCTTACCTCGATGAGCGCAACAACCTCTACTCCGACTCCATCCGCTCCGACTCCCTCCAGGAGGCCAAGGCTGTGGAGGCCCTGTTCAAGAATACCTACTATAGCCTCTATGAGCAGAAGGGATTTGATGTTGAGAACGCCAGCGTAGAGTCTGTACAGAACTTCTTCGAGACAGCCGACTCGCTCGTCTCCACCGAGTACTACGGCCGCAACGCCCGCTACCATCAGCACGCTCCGGAGTGCAACGAGCTTACCGACCACCAGACTCCCATCGAGGCTTCCAACGGCTACGCCTTTATCCTCGACAAATTCAACTTCAAGGCCAACCGCGCATGGCAGTTTGACCTCCCCTATGAGATAGAGGGTGGCTACCTTGTCAGCACCAAGGACTCCAAGTCTCTCTCCACGGCATCGCCTACCGGTGTGCGCCATGTCGTTTCCGACGGCAATCGCAATCCTGATGTCATCGGCCATGTCAGCGAGGGTCAGTACCAGGAGTTCGTGCCGAGCTCCTCGGCTGCCAACCCGCAGGTAACGTTCAGGCTCAGCCAAGTCCTCTCCGGCACCTACGACATCTATGTTGTAATCGTTCCCGAGAACATGACCGACGCCTTCAACACAGCCCCCAAGGCCAATAAGTTCAACGCCATGCTCACCTATGACTATGACGACGAAGGCAAGCCCCTCACCGTTACAGCCGAAGGTCCTGAGAAGGGCTCCTTCCTGTCTGATGTAACCCAGGTGGACACCATCCTCCTCTTCGAGGACTTCAAGTTCCCCTCATGCTACTATCAGATTTATGACTCACAGCCGATGCTTACCCTCACCAGCGCCCTTAAGCTGGCCGACCGTAAGACCTGTACCCCCAACTTGAACATCGACTGCATCCTCCTGGTTGCTAAAGATGAATAAGCCAACAAACTTAAAAAATAGTACACAATGAAAAAGATAATCAGCAACAATCTATTCGGAAAGGTTTTTGGCTTAGCCTTGAGCCTGTTCTTCCTTGCCGGCGCTACACCCCTTTATGCTCAGGACGACGTTACTGAGGGTGAAGAGGTGGTAGAAGAGCAGGAGGAAGTGATGATCAAGCGTCCTGTTATCGCCAAGACTCCCACCTACGAGATGCGTGAGGTGAAGGGTTACATCGTTGATGCTGCCACTCGCAAGCCCCTGGCTGGTGTGCGCGTGCAGTCGCTCAACGATCCCCGCTATTCGGCCATGACAGGCGAGGACGGTACCTACACTCTTTCCATCCCAGTGTTTGTTACCACCCTCTATATCTCTACCCCTGACTACAACCCCGTGCAGATTCCTGTGAGGGACAACGAGCAGACCACCATGATGTACAGCTCGGTGTTCAACTCCTTCTACAAGTCTGCCAACCAGGTGTTCACCAAGGCCGAGGCCTCTAAGGACAATTCCTCTGCCGTCACCGTTGAGACCGACATTGAGAACGCTCTCAATGCCAGTGTATTCACCACCATGCGTGGCGGCATGCCCGGCCAGGGAGCCAACATGCTCATCAACGGTATCACCTCACTCAACACCACCACTCAGCCCCTCATCGTGGTTGACGGCGTGATTTGGGATATGCAGTACGACCGCTCGACCTCCCACCAGGGTTTCGTCAATAATGTGCTCAGCATCATTGACCCTGAGGATATAGATAATGTACGCGTGCTCAACACCGGTACAGCCATCTATGGTGCCAAGGGCGCCAACGGTGTGATTGAGATCACCACCAAGCGTGCCAAGGAGCGTGCCACCCGCATCAATGTTCGCCTCTATGGCGGCTTTGAGACCCGCCCCAACACCATCGACGTGCTCAACGGCACACAGTATCGCAACTACCTCACTGGCATCCTCGGTACCTACGAGCCCAGCGACGGTAGCTCCGTTACCTCTGCACTGCAGGGCATTGCCGGCGAGCCGTTTATGAACGAGGATCCCTCCTATACCTACTACGACCTCTATCACAACAACACCAACTGGCAGAAGGGTCTCTATAAGACGGCCTTCACCCAGAACTACCGTGTTAACGTGCAGGGTGGTGATGACATCGCCCTCTATGGTCTGTCGCTCGGTTACACCGAGTCGGATGCCACCGCCAAGAAGAACGACTTCAGCCGCCTGAATATCCGTTTCAACACCGATATTATCTTCAGCAGCCGCATCGACGCTTCGGTTGACATCTCCTACGGCCGCGTAACCTACAACCTCCGCGACAACGGTTGGGCTCCCGACTATAGCTCGTTCAACATCTCTTCGCCCAACGTGCTGGGTCTCATCGATGCTCCTATGATCAGCAAGACCGAGTACTTCATCTATTGGGACGAGGCTACCCGCTCCAACAAGGTGGGCCCCAACCCCAATGTGTACTCCGGCAAGACCTACAACGACAGCTACAACCCCTTCCGCTTCGGTATCAACTACGGCACCGACGCTACGGCTAACCCCTACTGGATTCTGCGCAACGGCGATGGCGACAACAAGAACTTCCAGGAGCAGTCACAGTTCTCGCTCAACTTCAACCCCCGCTACCAGATCAACTCCTTCCTCCAGTTGGCTGACCGCTTCAGCTATATCGTTAACCGCACATCTGAGATGTACTACATGCCTTACGACGGCACGCCACATAAGTATGCCGAGGGCATCGGTACCATCTCCAGCGTAGTGCGCACCCTCTATGGCGACGAGTCAACGGTGTTCAACAATCTCTACCTCACCTTTGACAAGAAGATGGCTGCTCACGCCCTCAGGGCAACTGCAGGATTCCGCCTGGCTTCCTACAACTTCTCTAACAGCTTCATCTCCGCCTACAACAACACCAACGATAAGATGCCTAACATGTCGCCCTCACTCCAGTACCACACCTATGGAGGTACCAACGACAAGTGGCTCAACATGGCCTACTACCTCGACGCATCTTACAACTACAAGAACAAGTACTATGTCAACGGAACCCTCACCGCTGAGTCCTCATCCCGCTTCGGCAAGAACACCAAGGAAGGCATCAAGCTCTTCGGTGTAAACTGGGGCCTCTTCCCCTCACTGCAGGCTGCCTGGCTCATCTCTTCCGAGCCTTGGTTTGACGCTTCGGCCGTCAACTTCCTCAAGCTCTCTGCAGGCTACGAGGAGTCCGGTAATGACAATATCGACTACTACGCTTCGCGTACCTACTTTGCCAACCAGAAGTATCTGGACCGCGCTACGTCGCTCAATCTGGCCAACATCGCCAACTCAAAGATTCAGTGGGAGACTACCCGCCGCTTCAACGTAGGCCTGGAGACCAGCCTCTTCGACAACCGCGTCAACCTGGGCGTCAACCTCTTCTGGAGCAAGACCTCCAACCTCCTGGCAAAGGTTAACCTCGACTATCTGGCAGGTCTGCCCTCCATGTGGGCCAACTCCGGCTCCATGACCAACAAGGGCTTCGACATTAACGCCAACCTCATCCTGCTCAACACCAAGAACTTCAAGTGGAAGGCAGGCTTCTCCATCGGTCACTACACCAACGAGATCTCCAGCCTACCCGCTTCCACCATCACCACCTACAACCTCGATGCAGCAGGCGCCAAGGCTGATGTCTATCAGACCATCCAGGGCTACACCTCCTCCATCTACGGCACCAACAACGTGCTCACCGCCAAGGGCAAGGCAGCAGGTGTGTTCTATGGATTCAAGACCGACGGTGTTTTCACCGACGATGCCGCTGCCTCCAACGCAGGCAAGTATGGCTATCTGCGCTATCCCACCGGCTTTGCCGGCGATCCCTACCGCAACTTCAAGGCCGGTGATGTTCATTTCATCGACCAGAATGGTGACGGCTGGATCTCCGAGGCCGATATGGTAGAGATTGGCGACCCCAATCCCGATATCTATGGCAACATCTTCACCTCGCTCAACTGGAAGCACTTCACCCTCGACGTGATCTTCAAGTATTCGCTTGGCAACGATGTGTTCAACTATCAGCGCTCACAGCTTGAGGCTGGCAACAACCTCTGGAACCAGACCTCCGCTATGGCCAACCGCTGGACTTACGACGGCCAGGTTACCAGCATTCCGCGCGCAGTGCTCACCTCCTCCTCCGAGTGGGTTAACAACGAGCGCTTCTCCGACCGCTGGATTGAGGACGGCTCTTTCCTCAAGCTCAAGAATGTGCGTCTCACCTACGATCTGCCCCTCTCCCTCTCATGGCTGCAGGGTCTGGCCGTATGGGCTGAGGCTAACAACCTGTTTACCCTCTCCAAGTACACCGGTTCCGATCCGGAGTTCTCTGTTGGCAACGGCACCCTCTATCAGGGTATCGATGCAGGCATGCTGCCCAGCTCGCGCAGCTTCAACTTCGGTGTAACTATTAACCTGTAAAATTCTATTACGATGAAAAATAAATCAATCCTTTCGCTCTTGACCTTCGTAATGTCAGCCATGCTGCTGACAACCTCATGCGAAGACATGCTTACACCGGACCTGGAACGCTACGCCAGCGAGAAGGAGTTTGGCAAGGATTCCATCTATTCTGCACTGGGCGTGCTGCGCAGCATCCAGAATGTGGCTGAGCGCACAGTGCTGCTGGGTGAGTGCCGCGGCGACCTCGTTACCGACGGCGTCTATACCACCGACTCCATTGGCAACATCATCAACTTCGGCGAGACGGAAAACGGCTCCTCCGCCCTGCTCAACGTGGCTGACTTCTACCATGTAGTCAACTCCTGCAACTTCTATCTGGCCAACGTGGACACCACCGTCACCCAGAACAATGTGAAGATTATGCAGCGCGAGTGGGCACAGGTGCAGGCCATGAGGGGCTGGGCCTATATCCAGCTGGTGCGCCTCTATGGCGAGGTGCCCTTCGTTACCGCTCCCGTCATGAGCACCAATGAGGCTGAGGCCTTGCAGAAGAGCGCCCCCAGGGTTAACTCTGCCAATCTGGCTGACATGCTTGCTGAGGCCGGTCTGACCCGCGCCCTTGAGCTGCAGAACGCCCTTGGCATGCCCGACTACGGCAGCTTCAGCGGTGGCGGCGGCACCTATAGCTCGCAGGCCAACCTCTTCCCTGTGCAGCTTGTGCTGGCCGATGCCTACCTGATGAAGAATGACTATGTCAATGCTGCCACTCAGTATTATAACTACTACCAGTATGTGGCAAAGGAAAATCCTTCCTTTATTGCTGGCGAGCAAGGAGCAATAGCCTATAAGTTCACTTCTGATGGAATTGAGTCCAAGGTTGTAAACTCTGGTAACCTGCATACGTCGCTCACGGAGAACGGTATTAGCTCTGGCCAGATTATCTCCGCCGCTACCGGTGCCTCCACTTCTGCCAACGGCCGCGTGCTCGACGTCCTGCAGAATGTTACCGGTTTCTATATGGAGCGCGGCTCGCTCTCTGCCCATGAGCAGAATCAGCAGCTTGTCCCCTCCAACCAGTACATCTCCCTCAACGAATCCCAGCGTTTCAACTCCTTTGATGACGACAATGGCGTCTTCAAGCGCGAGGAGTATGCTGGTGGCGACGGTCGCCGCTACGCTTGGGCTCCTAACGTAACCTTCCGCAATGGCAACCGCAGTAATATCATTTCTAAGTATGCCATGCTTGGGACGTCCATCTTTATTGGTTCTAACATCCGCTACGATTTCTTCCGCAAGAACTATCAGATTCCGTTCTACCGCAACACCATGGTGCTGCTTCGCTATGCTGAGGCCATCAACCGCCTCGGATTCCCCGAGCTCGCCTTTGGTATCCTGAAGGACGGCCTCTTCACCGAGAACATGCCTACCATCGGCAACCTCGACATCGCCAAGGAGGTTACCAAACTGGAGAAGATTATGGACACCGAGGCCGATACCCTCGTCCGCGTGGACACCATTCCCGCTGTCCTTGTGGGCAAGGTTGTCAACGACGGTCTGAGCGCCAAGGCTGACTACACTTCCGACTCCACCTCCGTGGTATATGCCACTGAGACCGATACCCTCTTTGTGGGCGACACCATCTGGGTTAACCCCCGCGAGGGTTATCCACTCACCCTCTCCGACATTCCCGAGAGCGTGCAGGAATCATGGCTCGGCGTAGAGTATATGCTTGACCCGAGAGCCATCTCCGGCGGTATGTACTATCTCTCTCAGGAGGAGCGCGGCAATATGGCCAAGTATCCGTTCTTTGATTTCTCCGATGCCTCCATTTGGAGCTCATCCAGCCTGTCGGAGAGCTATTATTTAAACTTTGGCGTTCATGCCCGCGGCTGTGGTAACATAGCTGGCATTGAGGACACTGTCTATACCTATGCTCGCCAAGTGGCTGAGAAGGTGGCCGAGGACTATGCTCGCACCAACAGCCTCTCTTATGAGGAACAGCAGGCGTATGCTAAGACCCTCTATAGCGGCGACACACTCCTCGTTACTGACAAGGAGACCATCATCAATGCCGTGGAGAACCTCATCGTTGACGAGAATGCCCTTGAGACAGCCTTCGAGGGCCACCGCTTCACCGACCTCATCCGCTTTGCTGAGCACAAGAGCAACGCCGGCACCAACGGCACCGAGTGGCTCGCATGGAAGATTGGCCGTCGCAACAAGAACGTGACCGATCCCGCTGCCGAGGTGGACAAGGACCTTGAGTCGAAGATGAAAGACAAGACCAACTGGTATCTGCCCATGCCGTAGCGCCTGGGCACCTGCCTCCCTCTCTTTCGTAAGAGGAGTTCTCTTCTCTCGGGAGGAAATAAATACTCTTCAGGGGTGGAGCCGTGCGGCTCCACCCCTGAGTCTTTTGTCTATTCGTGGTTTATCGGGCGTTATTCCAGTTCTCTTGGTTTTACTAGCCTTTCTAGCCTTTCTAGTATTGCTAGTCGTTCTAGCAAAACTCGTCTCTCTGGTCTTTCTAGCATCACTAGCCTCTCTAGTGTTACTAGTCTTTCTAGTTTCTCTAGTATGGCTAGCCTTTCCAGCATTATAAGCCACTCTCTTTCTCTCCTACTGCCAAGGCGGCATCCTTCCGGAAAGAGGGAGTGGCCTGTAGCGCCTTTTAAACCCGTGCTCCCGCGGCGTAATCCCGTCGTCGCGAAACCTAATCACATACTCCCAAAAAATAATCGCGCAGAAAAGGTCTGTTTCGGCGCGATTAGATTTCGTTTCGGCGCGATTAGATTTCGTTTCGGCGCGATTAGATTTTGTTTTGGCGCGATTAGATTTCGTTTTGACGTGGTTATTTTTCGTCTTGTCGCGGTAAAATTTTGTCTTGTCGCGGTAAAATTTCGCGAGCACGCGGTTATTTCTCTTCTTGACGCGATTATTTTTTGTCTTCTCGCGGATTTCTTGCGAGAGCACGCGTTAGCAATATTGTTTGAGGGCCTTTGCCTGCCTTTCAGGTTTGATTTATTGCCAGCCGTGGAGGTTGGAGCGGGCTTCTATGCGGTCCTGAGTTTTTTTGTTGATGCTGGCGAAGAGGTCGAGGCCTGTGAGCTGTTCCACCTGGTCGATGGTGCGGACGTAATAGCTCATGGGGTGCTGCTCGGAATCGTTGTTATAGACGAAGGCTATGCCTCGCTCCATGCCTTTGTCGAGGCAGACGATGGCCTTGAAGAATTTGTCGGGGACGTACAGGCGGCGTTGCCTGCGCTGTGGCGGCTTGCTGGTGAAGATGGGGCCGCAGATGATGTGGATGGCTGTCTTGTTGTGGCGCACGAATCTTCGGCAGAAGGACTCGAGGTGCTCCCAGTCTTCGCCGTTGAGGGTGTAGGTCTGTGGGCAAACGTTGGAGAGGATGAATGACTCCTGCATAGCCTGGGTGCTCCATTTGTTGTCGGCTGCGGGGCACATGTGTCCGCGGCTCATACGGCTGTTGTAGTAGTCGCTGAGCAGTGTGCGCTGTTCGTAGGCGAGTTGTGCGTCTTCGTAGAACTGTGGTTCGCGCTTGTTGTTGCCGTAGGTGCGCTGCGCAGTGAGTGTCCACGCCACGTAGTTGGGCTGACGTAGCTGGGGATTATAGGAAACGGTATAGCCTGTGCGCTTAAGGCGTATCTCACCGCTCACGGGTGCGGCGGTGATAGGCTCGGGGTTGATGCGCTTGTCGTATTTCGCCTTGCCGGCCTTCAGTTCGGCAGGCTCAGCGGGCTCTACGGGTGCGGTTGGCTCCGCAGGTTCCGCGGCGATTGTGACGGGTTGGGCGGTGGCGCTGCCTATGGCGGCATGGACGAGTATGCTTATTCCGGCCACTATCATTATTGCGGCGGCGGCAAAAATCAGTCGTGCTTTGGTGGTGCGTTTCATGTATTTTTGCGTATGACAGTTGTTGTTAGACGCGTGGCGTATTCTCTGTTTTCTGCTTGCAAAGATAGTAAATTGGCTGCATAAAAGCGAAAAAGTGGCGATGAAGAGCGATTTCCTTGCCTAAATTCTCGGTATAAGCAATAAAAATGGTATTTTTGTCGCTAAAGCAGAGTAACTATAACTGCAGAAAGTAGAGATGAATCTTTTCAAGCGAATAGCCGGCTGGCTTTGGTATGTGGTGAAGAGCCTGTGTATGCTGCCCGTGTCGATGTGGCGGTGGTATAGAGGCCTCTACAGGGGCAAGCCGTGGTATAAGAAGCTGCTCACGGCTACGGTGAGCTTCTTCCTCCTGCTGTTTTTCTATGTCTTCGCGGTGTTTGTCAATCTGCTGTGGCTCTTTGGCAAGATGCCGACGGTTGACAGCATCATGCATCCTGAGACCAGCGAGGCCTCGGTGGTGTATTCCGCCGACGGCGTGGAGTTGGGCAAGTTCTTCCGCGAGAACCGCTCGACGGTGCGCTACCAGGATGTGTCGCCGATGTTCTATAAGACGCTCATCGACACTGAGGATGAGCGCTTCTATCAGCATCACGGCATCGACTTCCAGGGCGTGATAGCGGCTATCAAGGATATCTTCATGGGCAGTCCGCGCGGCGCCTCGACCATTACTCAGCAGCTGGCTAAGAATATGTTCCGCGTGCGTACGCAGTATTCCAACGGCCTGCTGGGCAACATTCCCGGCCTTAAGATGCTCATCATGAAGACCAAGGAGTGCATTGCCGCCGCCGAGCTGGAGATGCTCTACTCCAAGCAGGAAATCCTGCAGATGTATATCAATACGGTGGACTTCGGCTCCAATGCCTACGGCTTGCGCACTGCTGCCAACACCTATTTCGGCACTACTCCTGACCGCTTGAAGGTGGAGGAGAGCGCCGTGCTGGTAGGACTGCTCAAGGCTACGAGCACCTATAATCCCCACTCCAATTACGAGAAATCGCTTTCGCGTCGCAATACGGTGCTATACAATCTCTATACCCACGGCGACCTGACGCGCCGCGAATATGACTCCATTTCCGCCCTGCCCATCGACATATCTAAATATAAGGTGGAGAAGGTGTATGACGGCTCGGCGCCCTACCTGAGGCAGGAGATAGCCCGCTTCCTCAATGAGAAGTTCGGCGAGCGCGGCCTGGGCAGTGTGGACCTCTACAGCGACGGCCTCAAGATTTACACTACCATCGACAGCCGCATGCAGCACTATGCCGAGAGTGCCACCATCACCCATGTCAACAAGTTGCAGAGCAGCTTCCACCTGCGCCCTGACGTGGCGGAGAAATATACCAACTCAGCCCTGCGCACACTGCCGCGCTACCGTCAGTTGAAGGATATGCCGGATTCGCTCAAATATTTCCTCACCGTGGAGAGCCACCAGCCCCATGAGGTGATAATCAACAATCCATACACGGGTCCGCAGAAGATGATTCTCTCCACGCGCGATTCCATCAAGACGATGCTCAACTTTCTGCAGGCGGGATTTGTGGTTATCGAGCCCAGCACCCACCATGTGAAGGCCTGGGTGGGTAACCTTAATTTCCGCACTTGGAATCACGACAACGTGATTGCGCGCCATCAGACGGGTTCTACCTTCAAGGGCATCGTCTATTGCGAGGCCATGGAGCAGGGCTGGAGTCCGTGCGACCATATCACCGATTCGCCGCCTCGTGGCGTGAAGTTGAAGAAGACCCGCTCTTCGGGAGCCAATATGTTGCTGCGCTCAGCATTTAAGTTCAGTAAGAACGCCGCTGCCGTCAATCTCTGCTACAAGGTTGGTCCCAACAGCGTGGTTCGTCTGGCCCGCAAGTTTGGCATCAAGGATAAGCTCTACAACGACTGCCAGAACCTGACGCTCGGCTCGTCATCCATTAAGTTGGTGGAGTTGGTCAATGCCTACGCTGTGATGCTGGCCAACGGCTATGTGCGTACTCCCATTATCGTGACCAAGGTGGTTGACCGCCACGGCAAGGTGGTGTATAGTGAGGACGAGGAGCCTACCCAGCAGGTGCTGTCGCAGCGCTCTGCCTTCCTGATGCAGCAGATGCTGCATGCTGGACTGGAGGGAACCTCAGCGCCCATGTACGGTTATATTAATGGATTTACTTCCACCACCGACTTCGGCGGTAAGACGGGCACCACCAATGAGAGCTCCGACGCCCTCTATATCGGCGCAATCCCCAACTTAGTAGGCGGCGTATGGGTTGGCGGAGAATACCGCGACATACATCCCTACGGCTCAGGTGCCAGCCTGGCGCTGCCCGTGTGGGGACGATTTATTCAAAAGACCCTCAGCGATACGCGCTTCACCCGCTACAAGCAGAAATTCCCGCAGGTTAGCGACAAGAAGGTGCCTCGCGAGTGCTACCAGTGCGGCTATCGCCGATGGAGCGCTCCTGCGGCAGCTCCGGCCGGTGGCGGTGGCGAAGCTCCTTCCCCTGCTCCGGCTGCCAGTCCTGCAGGGGAGTAGGTGGCTGGATATGTATGAGAGAAACCTGCCCAGGCAGCAAACCGAGTCTTCCCCTAAGAAAGAGAGAGTACCGCAAAGTGGAGAGGGGGAGGTATGATTACAATTTTACAGAAAGACTAAGCCTTTGAAAAGGGATTCACGTTTTGAGTTGCTGCGTATTGTAGCCATTCTTTTTATTACGTTCCATCATCTTCTGCTTTTCGGAGCTGATGTGTGCGGTTATCTCAGCGCCTATGACATTGAGTCGAAGGGTGTGGCTGGCGTGGCGCTTAACTCCGTGGCAGTAATCGGTGTGAGTCTTTTTGTAATGATAACCGGATGGTTTGGCGTGCGCCGTGTGTGGCAGCCTTTCCTACGCCTTGTCATTGTGTGCGCCGTCTTCGGGGCAGCGGCCTATGGTCTGGCCACCTATGCCCTGCCACCGTTCTTTGAAGCAGTGTCTGTTCCTGTGGAGGGTTCGGCGCCAGACTTCTTTTCTTCCCTTAAGTTCACTAATTGGTGGTTTATAGTCCACTATCTGATGCTCCTCCTCATCGCTCCGCTGCTGGAGCACGCCGTTGACAAAGTCTCGCGGCGTAGCATGGAGTATATTTTGCTTTGCTTGCTGGTTTTTAATATCCTTTTCGGCTTTGCCTGGGGCTATGTAAACGCCAGCGGTTATAATGTGGTACATTTCGTCCTGCTCTATCTGCTGGCACGCTACCTCCGACTGTTTCCCGATGCGCCCGTGGTACGCTTTGTGCGGCGCTATGCGTGGGCGGTTATTGCTGTATGTGTTGCGGCAATCACAGTATTGTTTCTTGCCGACCACGCTGCTTGGCAGCCGCGCCATACGCCCATGGTATGGAATTACAATTGTCCACTGGTAATTCTGGAGGCCGTGGCGTTTTTCTCCCTCTTTACAAAGTATGGGAGTATGGACGTGCCAAAGCCTCAAAATTCCAGATTCAAATCTCAAATAAACTTTGTTGCCCGCTTCGTGCTTGGGGTTTACCTCCTTCAGAGTGCGCCTGCTATTGTGCCTTATCGCAACGCCCTTGGCCACGCTGCCTATGAGCATGCCGGCTATTTGGGAATATTTGCCTGTGCTCTCCTGCTGGCAGTAGCTTGCTGGCTGCTCAGTTGCCTGCTGCTTAGTCTGCTGAATTTCGTTCTACGAAATCTAAAATCTTTTCTTCCTCGTCGGGACGGAACCAATTGATGTCGGGATCGCGCTGAAACCAAGTCATCTGTTTCTTTGCATAGACGCGCGTGTTGCGCTGAATCTTCTCTATTGTATGCGGTAGGCTCCATTCTCCGCTGATGTATCGGAACATCTCCTTATAGCCTACGGTGTTGAGGCTGTTGAGGTGGCGCAGGGGATATACTCGGCGCGCTTCCTGCTCAAAGCCGAGGTCCATCATCTGGAGGGTGCGTCGGTTGATGCGGCTGAAGAGCTCCTCGCGCGGTCGTAGCAATCCGATTTTAACGATACGGAACGGGCGCTGCTTGGCCTGCTGGCTGAGGAAGGAAGAATACGGCCGCCCTGTCTGATAGCATATCTCCAACGCATGGACTATGCGCTGAGTGTTGCGGAGGTCGGCCTTGCGGTAGTATTCGGGGTCAAGAAGTCGCAGCTCGTTGCAGAGTCGCTCCAGACCCTCGTCGGCCAGGCGCTGATGCATGAGAGTGCGCGTCTCTTCGTTCACAGTGGGAATGTCGTCGATGCCGCGGCATACGGCATCTATATAGAGCATACTGCCGCCGCTAAGTAGCACTCTGGGTGTCTCTCTAAAGAGGGTGGGCAGCAGCTCTATCACCTGCTGCTCGTAGACCGCTGCGCTATAGTATTCCTCCAAGCCGAGGGTGCCTACAAAGTAGTGCCGCACTCTCTGCATTTGCTCTGCAGTGGGTGCGGCCGTGCCTATGGGAATGTCGCGGTAAAGCTGGCGAGAGTCGGCGTTAATGATGGGCGAGCCGAGCATCTCGGCAATCTTGAGCGACAGTTCTGTCTTTCCAACGGCTGTAGGGCCGAGTAGGACAAAGAGAGTGTTCAAGAAGAATGAAAAGATTAAAGGGTTATAAAGTTTAGCAGTGTGGGTTCCCTAACCATTGAACTCATCGTCGATGCCAAAGGAGTTGGGGTCAAACTCGTCGTCGTTGTATCCGTCATCGCCGAAGTTGTTGAGGTCAAGGTCAAGGTCGGAGTCACCGCCCTTGCCGAGGGTGGTGAAGTCGAGGTCAAAGCCTTTGAGCTGCTGCGGAGCTTTGCCGCGTGAAACGGAGCATTCGGCCTGTTTGAGCGTCTTGCCGGTGACGATGTCGGTGAGTTCAAGGTAGAAGATGCGGTCGTTGGCGGGGTCGAAGGTGTAAATAAGTTTCTGCTCCTCATCCTCCAGCAGTTCGCTGAGGCGAGTGTCGGCCATGATGTAGACGTCTTCGTCCTCTGCTGTGGTACCCATGTCTTCGCGCACTATTTGTTGCTCCTTGTCCCATTCGTCGGAGCAGGTGTAGAAGCTGGTTATCTGGCTGTCGTCGTAGGCGCAGGCGGAGAGAATGGCATTGTTGAGGTCAAGGAAGGTGGCCTCAGAGTCGATAGTTATCTCGCGGAAGAAATCTTCTGCCTCGTCGCAGATAATGGCAATCTTGAAGAGCATTGTTATTTACTATTGAAGATTAACTGTTTTAGTAAACGATACCTCGCTTGGAGGCCTGTACAAAGTGGAGAATGTAGTCCACGTCGGGATTGTCGGGGAACTGAGCGTGAATCTGTGCAATGCGCTCGTCCATGGTGAAGGATCGGTTGTAGAGTACGCGATAAACTTCGTGTATGTCCTCAATCTGTTGCGGAGTAAATTTGTGGCGACGCAGGCCGATGAGGTTGAGTCCGCAGTAGGTGGCAGGCTCGCGGGCCACGGTAGAGTAGGGTGGAATGTCCTGACTGGTGCGGGTGCCGCCACCAAGCATAGAGTAGCTGCCCACGCGGCAGAACTGATGGATGAGCACGCTGGCGCTGATTACGGCAAAGTCGTCAACAATCACTTCACCGGCAATCTTGGTGCTGTTGCCAATGATGCAGTTGTTTCCAACAATGGCGTCGTGGGCCACGTGTACGCCCTCCATCAGGAGGTTGCCATTGCCCACGATGGTGCGCTTCTTGGCATTGGTGCCGCGGTTGATGGTCACGTTTTCGCGAATCTTGTTGTTGTCGCCAATCTCGGCGGTCGTCTCCTCGCCGCGGAACTTGAGGTCCTGCGGAATGGCACTGATGACTGCGCCGGGGAAGAAGATATTTCCGTTGCCGATGCGTGCACCTGAGAGTATGGTCACACCGTTCATCAGCTTGTTATTGTCGCCGAGAACTACGTTTTTGTCGATAAAGCAGAAAGGGCCTATCTCACATCCTTCGCCAATCTTGGCTGCGGGATCAATGTAAGCCATTGGGCTGATTGTGCTCATTTTATACGTGCAAAGGTTTTACTTGTTTTTAATAATTTGTGCGGTGAAGGTGCATTCGCTTACCACCTTTTCTCCAACAAAGATGTATCCCTTCATGGAGGATATGCCGTGGCGCACAGGGGCTAACAGCTCTACCTTAAATATAAGGGTGTCGCCGGGCACTACTTTCTGGCGGAACTTCACTCCGTCGATACGCATGAAGTAGGTGCTCCATTTCTCAGGCTCTTCCAGTCCGCTCAACACCAGCAGTCCGCCAGCTTGGGCCATCGCCTCAATCTGCAGCACTCCCGGCATGACGGGCTCCTGGGGGAAGTGTCCCTGGAAGAAGGGTTCGTTGCTGGTAACGTTTTTTACCCCCACGATGTAGTTTTTGCCCATCTCTATAATCTTGTCGACGAGCTGCATAGGATAGCGGTGAGGAAGGAGCTCACGTATGCGGTTGACATCCATCAGCGGAGCTTCGTTGCAGTCGTAGTAGGGCGCCTGCACTTCGTGAGCGCGTATCTCGCGGCGCATCTGGCGGGCAAACATATTGTTGATGGTATGGCCGGGCTTGGTGGCAATGATGCGTCCCTTGATGGGGCGTCCGATGAGGGCCATGTCGCCTACGATGTCAAGCAGCTTGTGGCGCGCAGGCTCATTCTGCCACACCAAGGGTTTGGTGTTGAGAAATCCGAGCTTAGTGGCATCCTGATGCTCAACTTTGATGGAGTCGGCCAGGCGGTCGAGGCGCTCCTGAGAAATCTGATTCTCGTAGATAACTATGGCATTGTCGAGGTCACCGCCCTTGATAAGGCCTGCATTGATGAGTGGCTCTACCTCGCGAACGAACACAAAGGTGCGCGCACCGGCTATCTCTTTCTCAAAATCGCAGATGTCCTCAGCGGTGGCAAACTGGCTGGAGAACCAGTCGCTTTCGTAGCTAATCATGACGGTAATGCTGAACTTCTCATCGGGCAGTAGTACGATGGAGGCTCCCGTCTGGTCGTCGCGAAACTCGGTCTTCTTCTTGATGACATAGTAGTCGCGTTTTGCCTGCTGCTCCTCGCAACCCACCTCCTTTATCTTGTCGACAAAGGTCTGGGCGCTTCCTTCCAGGATGGGCATCTCTGGTCCGTCGATGCAGATAAGGCAGTTGTCGATGCCCATGCCGAGCAGCGCGGCTAGTGCGTGCTCGATGGTGCCGACGCGTGCATCGCCTTTGGCAATGACGGTGCTGCGTGTGGTGTCCACCACGTTTTCTGCAATGCCCTCAATAATAGGCTGTCCCTCCAAGTCGGTGCGCTGGAATCGGTAGCCGGTGTTCTCAGGGGCTGGATTGAATATGGCTGTGGTTACTATGCCCGTGTGCAGGCCTTTGCCTGACACGGAGAAGGAGTCTTTCAGCGTATGTTGTTTGGACATGTGTGTTTTTTGATTGGCGAGTTAACGAGTAAAATAGTTAACAAGTTGGTAGTGTTATTTTTCTAATTGGGATTTCAGGTCTGCCAGTTCACGCTTAAGCTGCTGCACTTCCTGTGAGAGGTCAGGCAGGTTGCGGAACACGGCGTTGCAGCGCGCAAAGCGGCGTGCATCAATGGCTGGAATGCCGAGGATTGTGGTGCCCTCCTTGGTAATGGAGCCTGCTATGGCAGTTGTTGCACCAGCCGTGGTGCGGTCGGCAATGTGGATATGTCCGGCAATGCCCACCTTGCCTCCAAACGTGCACCATTCACCGATCTTGGCACTGCCGGCAATGCCAACTTGGGCACTCATTACGGTGTTCTGGCCAATGGTTACATTGTGGGCCACCTGCACCAGATTGTCTAGTTTAACACCCTTGCCAATGACGGTGCTGCCCATGGTGGAGCGGTCGATGCAGGTGTTGGCACCGATCTCTACGTTGTCTTCAATGGTTACGATGCCTATCTGTGGAATCTTGTCGTAGCTGTCGCCTGCGGGTGCGAAGCCGAATCCGTCAGCACCGATCACAGCGCCCGAGTGTATAATTACGTTATTGCCCACCACGCAGTCATGGTAGATGCTTACGTTGGGATAGATGGTGCAGTTGGAGCCTACCTTGCTGTTTTCGCCTATGGTGGCGTGGGCATAGAGTTGGGTGCCATCGCCCACTACGGCGTTGGCGCTAACTACGGCAAAGGCTTCTACATAGCATCCCTCGCCTATCTTGGCGGTGGGGTCGATGCAGGCCAGTGGGTGTATGCCGCTTTTGCGTGGCTTGCTCTGCTCGTAGAGAGCTAGCAGACCGGCCATGGCCTCATAGGCGTTAGACACTCGGATAAGGGTGGCGGCTATGGGCTTTGATGGCTTAAAGGAGTCGTTGACAAGCACGATGCTTGACTTCGTCTCGTAAATGTAATGCTCGTATGCGGGATTGGCTAGGAAGGAGATGCTTCCTTTCGTGCCTTCTTCAATTTTTGAGAAGGTGCTGACGGTTGCGTTCTCGTTGCCTTCGATTGTTCCGTGTAGGAAGTCGGCAATCTGACGGGCGGAAAATTCCATATTCTTTGATGTGTCTATAAATTATTGCAAATATCGCAAAAAATAATGGAATAACCCTCTAAAAGAATCTCTTTTTATGCGTTTAGGGCAGATGGTCTTCTTTTTTTTGCCGAATAAATGTCCTTTTTGTCTTAAAGACCTCTTTGTACCAGTAGATAGTGGCGTTCGCTGCGACGGTCTACCATCTCACTGTGCAGCAGTTCGGAAAATTCGCTGATGTCGCGCACCAATCCGTCCTTCATCAGAATGGTGATATGGTCGTCGCTGGTGGAGTAGAGCATCTGCGACACTTTGAGTGGGCGTACAAAATAGTGGGTATCTTCGGCTGCTATGCCAAGTTTGTCAGCTGCAGCCTGTCTGAGCGGCTCCAGCTCGGCGGCTGTAGGGGGAGCAGACAGCTCGCGGGCCTTGTAGAGATTGCGGTTGATGTAGTTGGCAGCGAGCAGGCTGAGCACCTTGTCGTCGCATGACATCCATTGTTTGAGGGCGGAGATGATATCGCTGTCGTCAAGCAGCAGATAGTTGGCCAGGGCTTCGGGGTGCGACTCTATAAACTGGCGGTCGATGCGGTTTTGGAGGAAATAGTTGAGCACTGCTGAGGCAGGCAGGGCATATCCCCGCGCTGTGAGTTCCACTGCACGGCATAGGGCGGTATGCAGGGCTTCGCGGGCGGCCAAGGCGGTCTTGTGCAGATAGACTTGCCAGTACATCAGGCGGCGTGCCATCAGGTAGTTTTCAATGGTGTAGATGCCTTTTTGCTCCACAACTAGGCGGTCATCCTTCACATTTAGCATCTTGATTATGCGTTCGGCACCGATATTACCTTCCCTTACTCCGGCGAAGAAACTGTCGCGGCAGAGGTAGTCAAGGCGGTCCATGTCGAGTTGGCTGCATATGAGCTCGTGGAGGAAATGCTTGGGGTATTCATCGCGGAAGATAGTGATTGCCAGACTGAGCCTGCCGTCGAGTTCCACGTTGAGTTGCTGCATCAGCAGAAGGGTCATATCTTCATGGCTAAGGCCATAGACAAAATTGCCCTCCAGACTGTGGGACATAGGGCCGTGGCCCAGGTCGTGGAGGAGCATGGCAGCCTTAGCCGCCTCGGCTTCCTCGGAGGTGATGATGCACCCCTTGCGTTCCAGTATGCGCAGCGCCTCGGTGATGAGGTGGAGGGTACCTATTGAGTGGGAGAAGCGGCTGTGGCACCCGCCAGGATAGACATATGATGTTGGCCCCAGCTGCTCTATGCGGCTGAGGCGCACAAAGGCAGGGTGCTTAACCAAGGTCGTGAGCAGACCCTTGGGAATCTCGATGAAGCCGTGGACAGGGTCGTTGATAATCATGGTAGAGGGTCGCGGGTCATGAGTTCAAGAGGGAGGCCATTTGTTGTTGCAGGTCGCGTGCCTTGGCAGCAGCTACCTCGGCAAATTGCTCGGTGGAATCGGCATAAATGATGCCGCGCGAGGAGTTGACCAGCAGGCCGCAGTCGGATGTCATGCCGTAGCGGCACACCTCTTCAAGGCTGCCGCCTTGGGCACCTACTCCAGGCACCAGCAGGAAGTGGCGAGGAGCAATCTTGCGGATATCCTCAAAGAGCTGACCCTGAGTGGCACCTACCACATACATCATCTGCTCCTCGCTAGCCCACTGCTGGGAGGTGCGCACCACTTTCTCAAAGAGGCGCTCGCCTTGCTGGTCGGTGGTAAGCTGGAAGTCGTGGCTGCCTTTGTTGCTGGTCAGGGCAAGGAGGATTACCCACTTGCCTTCATTCTGCAGGAAGGGGGTTACGCTGTCCTCGCCCATATAGGGGGCCACGGTGAGGGCGTCGATGTCCAATTCCTCAAAGAAGCTGCGGGCATACATGGCTGAGGTGTTGCCTATGTCGCCGCGCTTGGCATCGGCTATGATGAACTGGTCGGGGTAGTTCTCTTTGATATACTTGACGGTCTTCTCAAAGGCCGCCCATCCCTTAAGGCCGCCGCATTCGTAGAAGGCGAGGTTGGGCTTATAGGCCACGCAGTAGGGGGCGGTGGCATCGATAATGGCTTTGTTGAAGGCGAAGATGGGGTCATCCTCTCCCAGCAGGTGCCGGGGGATTTTCTTAATGTCGGTGTCGAGACCTACGCAGAGGAAGCTCTGCTTGCGGCGGATATTGTCGATGAGTAGTTGGCGGGTCATATGGGGCTTTAGTTACAATTGCGTTTCTTTGAGTCGCTCGGTGTTTTCGGCCACGATGAGGTGGTCGATGCAGTCTTGGATGTCGCCGTCCATGAAGGCGGCAAGGTTGTAGATGGTGTAGTTGATGCGATGGTCGGTGATGCGCCCCTGCGGATAGTTGTAGGTGCGAATCTTGGCGGAGCGGTCGCCGGTGGACACCAGGGTCTTGCGTCGCGACGCGATGTCGTCCACATACTTCTGGTGCTCCTTGTCGTAGATGAATGTGCGCAGTCGGGCGAGGGCGCGCTCCTTGTTCTTAGGCTGGTCGCGGGTTTCGGTACACTCGATAAGAATCTCCTGCACCTCGCCGGTGTTGGGGTTCTTCCAGTTATATCGCAGGCGTACGCCCGACTCCACCTTGTTGACATTCTGGCCTCCGGCGCCGGAGGAGCGGAAGGTGTCCCACTTGATTTCGCCCTCGTTGATCACTACGTCGAAAGGCTCTGCCTCGGGCAGCACGGCCACCGTGGCGGCGCTGGTGTGTACGCGGCCCTGTGTCTCTGTGGCGGGCACTCGCTGCACGCGGTGGACTCCGCTCTCATACTTGAGAGTGCCATAGACATCGGCTCCGGTGACGGAGCACACAATCTCCTTGTAGCCGCCCACGGCACCCTCGCTGAACGACGACACCTCCAGCTTCCAGCCCTTGGTCTCGCAGTATTTGGTGTACATGCGGAAGAGGTCGCCGGCAAAGAGAGCCGCCTCGTCGCCGCCGGTACCGCCACGTATCTCGAGGATAGCGTTCTTGCTGTCCTCGGGGTCCTTAGGCACAAGCATCAGCTTGATTTTCTCTTCCAAAGGAGGGATTTGCTCCTCGCATTCTGCCACCTGCTCGCGCGCCATTTCCTTGAGGTCGGGGTCGGTCTCGTTGACGAGCATGTCCTTACCTTCCTCCAGGTTGCCGAGCAGGGTGGCGTATTCCTTGCGGGCGGCCATGAGGTCCTCCAGTTCCTTGTATTCCTTGGTCAGTCTGACGTAGCGCTGCTGGTCGCTGATTACGTTGGGGTCGGTGATTAGTGTGCCGACTTCCTCAAAGCGTGCTACGAGGGAATCGAGTTTTTCGAGTAGGGTATTCATGTCTTAGTAGTTAAATTCGCCGTATTCGCTCTTGATGGTGAGTGAGCGCGGGCCTTCCTCTATGCGGCCGATTACTTGGGCGTCGATGTTGAAGCTCTTGGAGATGTCTATCACCTCTTCTGCTTGCCGTGGGTCAAGGTAAACCTCCAGTCGGTGGCCCATGTTGAAGACCTTATACATTTCTTGCCAGTCGGTGCTGCTCTGTTGCTGGATGGCCTTGAACAGCGGCGGCACGGGGAACATATTGTCCTTCACCACGCGGCAGTTGTCGCCTACGAAGTGGAGCACCTTGGTCTGAGCGCCGCCGGTGCAGTGCACCATGCCGTGTATCTGCGGTCTGAGTTGGTCGAGCAACACCTTGACCACCGGGGCGTAGGTGCGGGTGGGGGAAAGCACAAGCTTACCCATGTTGCATGGCACCTCGGGCGACACATCGTCGAGGCGGAAGCTGCCGCTATACACCAGTTCGTCGGGCACGGCGTGGTCGTAGCTCTCGGGATATTTCTCTGCCAGATAATGGGCGAACATGTCGTGGCGGGCGGAGGTCAGTCCGTTGCTGCCCATACCGCCGTTGTAGGCTGTCTCATAGCTGGCCTGGCCCGAGGAAGAGAGACCGACTATCACGTCGCCCGGGCGGATGTTGGCATTGTTGATGACATCGCTGCGCTTCATGCGGCAGGTGACGGTGGAATCCACGATGATGGTGCGCACCAGGTCGCCCACGTCGGCTGTCTCGCCGCCGGTGCCATAGATGCCGATGCCCATCTCGCGCATCTGTGCCATCAGCTCATCCGTGCCGTTGATGATGGCACTGATGACCTCGCCGGGTATGAGCATCTTGTTGCGCCCTATGGTGCTAGAGACGAGGATATTGTCGGTGGCGCCTACGCAGAGCAGGTCGTCAGTGTTCATGATCAGCGCATCCTGGGCAATGCCTTTCCACACGCTGAGGTCACCGGTCTCACGCCAGTACATATAGGCCAGGCTCGACTTGGTGCCGGCGCCGTCGGCGTGCATGATGTTGCAGTAGTCGGGGTCGCCGCCAAGGATGTCGGGTATTATCTTGCAGAAGGCCTGGGGGTAGAGGCCCTTGTCGATATTCTTGATGGCGGCGTGCACGTCTTCCTTCATTGCGCTCACGCCGCGCATCATGTAGCGGTTGTTCATTAGAATTGAATAATTGAAGAACTGAAGAACTGAAAGATTGAAAATTGAAATTTGAGAGCGAATGTGATTAGAACTTTACGTCGGGAGCTTTGTCGGCTCCTGCTTCAGCCTCAAACTTAGCCATCTTGTCGAAACCGAAGATGCCGGCGAGGATTGAGTTGGGGAACTTGCGGATTTTGATGTTGTAGTCCTGCACAGCTTTGTTGAATGAGTTGCGGGCCTCGTTGATGCGGTTCTCCGTTCCTTCGAGTTGCTTCTGCAGGTCCAGGAAATTCTCGTTAGCCTTCAGGTCGGGATAGGCTTCGCCCACAGCGATGAGGCGACCCAAAGCCTGGGAGAGTTCGCCCTGGGCAGCCTGAAACTGCTGCAGCTTCTCGGGGGTGAGGTCGGAGGCATCGACATTGATGCTGGTAGCCTTGGCGCGTGCGGCAACGACACCCTCGAGAGTCTCTTTCTCGTGAGCGGCATAGCCCTTGACTGTGTTCACCAAATTAGGCACGAGGTCGGCACGGCGCTGATAGGATGACTGTACCTTGGCCCACTCGGTGGTGGCCTTTTCTTCTACGCTTACCATTCCGTTGTAGGCACCGATGCACCAGAATGCGATAACTGCCACAATGGCAATGACGATAATGGTTGTTTTGTTCATAATTATAAAAGTTTAAGAGTTTAAGAGTTCAAGAAGTTTAAGGGTTTAAGAGTTAAGCCACTAAGCCATTAAGCTGACACTACCAGCGTCCGCTGGAGCCGCCGCCGCTGAAACTGCCGCCGCCGTATCCGCCGCCGGAGCTGAAGCCTCCGCCCGATGAATGCGACGAGCCGCCGCTGTAGCTGCTATCACTGCCACCCACATTGATATGGAAAGGATTGGCGGCGATGAACATGGGATAGCTGAGGCCAGCCCACCCAAGCTTTTGAGACTTGTGAGCGCTGTAGATCAGAAGGGCTGTCAGTAGTGAGGCGTAGATGATGAGCCACAGTGTGTCGGACGTGCCGTCAGAGTCGTCGTCGCTTTCTGAAGCAGACAGTGCTGACATGCGCGGCATCTCTTTGCCTTCCATGAGAGCATATACGCCGCGAGCGAGATAGAGCATACCGCTGTCGGGCAGCTCGGCTTTCATGCTGGGGATGAGGTAGTCCTGCGCCAGATGGTTGGTCTCCAAATCGGTAAGATCGGCTTCCAGCTTGTCGCCCGTTGCAAAGGAGTAGCTGTGGTCCAGGTAGCCGACCACGATGACAAGGCCGCGGTCGTCACGCCCTACGCCGTAGCGATTGCCTACGTCTTGTGCCATGCGGTAGGGGTCGTCGTTGTCGATATGGCCTACGATAATGACTGCCGACTCGATGCCGAGGTTGGTATCGAGGCGATACATGATATGGTCGATGCTGTCCACTATGGCGGGTGAGAGGATGCTGTCGGGGTTGCTCACATATTTGGTGCCGTCCTTCATGTGGGGCATGGGTATGTTCTCGGCGTTCCATATGTGAGACTCCATCAGCGCAGCCACGCCGGTGGGCTCCGCCTCACGCATCTTGATACCCATGGTCAGGCCTCCCGCTGCTATCAGGGCTATGACGCAAGTCTTGATACCATTTTGCCACATGCCCTTGAGGCGCTGCTCGTTGGAATGGGTGGCGTTCCACTGGTCGATGAACGCCTGGCTCTCTGCCCTGTAGTTGTTGTAAATCTGTTCGTACTTGTTGCTATAGTCTTCGCGTATCTTGGAACTCTTTTTCTCGCTGCGGAAGTCTGCCTCAAGCTGCTTGACATCTTTGTTGTATTTGGTGCCAATCTTGATGAGCTCTGCTCTCTTTTCCTTGAGCGAGTCTATCTCGGCAGAGAAATTCTTGGTGCGCTGATTGAGGAGGTAGATAATCACAAAGCCCACTGCTACGACAATCAGCAAGAGCATGGCCGGCGACACACTTCCATAGAGCTGGCGCCCTAACCCTACGGCAAGGATGAGGGCCACAACTATGGCTATCGTCAGGAGACAGCCCTTAGAGGCAGAGGTCTTTTTGTTGGAGAAAGGAAGATTCATTTTTATAGTTGATAGTTGACAGTTGATAGTTGACAGTTGATAATTGAAGAACCTCTTGAGATTCTTTCAATTGTCAAATTTCAAATTTTAATGGTTCCATATTTCCCATCCTGCTTCTGCCTGCAGGTGGAGCATCTCAAGGCCGTTCTTGACGGTGGCGCCGTTTGCCTCGCCCTGCTGCAGAAACAGTGTCTTGGCGGGGTTATACACAAGGTCGTAGAGCAGGTGACGGGCACCTATATATTTATAAGGTATGTCAGGACAAGTGTTAATGTTGGGGAAGGTGCCGAGTGGCGTGCAGTTGACGATGACGGTATGCTCATCCATGAGGTCTTTGCTCAGATTGCTGTAGCAGAGCATGCCGTTGGCAGGTGTGCGACTCACCAGCGTGGGCTCTATGCCCAACTTCTTTAATCCATACATTACAGCCCTGCTTGCACCGCCCGTGCCGAGCACCAACGCTTTCTTGTGGTGAGGTTGCAGCAGCGGCTTTATGCTGCGCTCAAAGCCTATGATATCGGTGTTGTAGCCTATGAGGGACAAGGGGTTACGCCCAATCTTTATGCAATTGACGGCTCCAATGGCGAGGGCTTCGTCGCTGACGGAGGTGAGCAGCGGCATGACGGCCTGCTTGTGGGGGATGGTCACGTTGAGACCCTTCAGCTGAGGCTGCGCCTTGATTGTCTCCAAAAGGCCGGCTACGCTCTCCATCTCCATGTTGACATAGCGGGCGTTGATGCCCTCGCTCTTAAATTTCTCAGTGAAGTACTGCCGTGAGAAGGAGTGGACGAGCGGATAGCCTATCAGAGCGTATTCTGTCATGAGTGAGGAGAAAGGAGATTAGGAGTAAGGAGGTTAGGAGTAAGGAGTCGTGAGTTAACGGTTTTCGTTTTCGTTTTCGTTATCGTTTTTCCGCCAAGTACATCGTGCTAAGCCCGAAGGTGAAGGGCTTGAAGCTGACGTTGTGGAATCCCGCCTTCTCCATTATGGTCTGCATGTCCTTGCCCTGCGGTACGGCCTCCATAGTCTGCGGCAGGTAGGAGTAGGCCTTCTTGTCCTTCGACACCAGCTTGCCCACCAGCGGCATCACTGCATGGCTGTAGAGCCAGAAGAGCTGCTTCATCGGAAACCTCTTGGGCGCCGCCAGCTCCAGTATGGCTACGTGGCCGCCAGGGCGCAGCACCCGCAGCATCTCGCGCAGGCCGCGGTCGAGGTCGGCGAAGTTCCTCACCCCGTAGGCGGCAATCACGGCGTCGAAGGAGCCGTCGGCAAAGCTGAGATTCATGCAGTCTTCTTTCTGAAAGGAGATAGTCTTGCTGAGTCCAGCCTTCTCCACCTTCTGCCTGCCAATCTGCATCATCCCCTCGCTGAGGTCGGCGCCCACGATGCTCTCGGGTTTGAGCATCTGGGCGGCCAGCAGGGCGAAATCGCCGGTGCCAGTGGCAATGTCCAGCATGCGCTGAGGCTTATAGGGCAGCAGAGCCTTGATGGTCTTGCGCCGCCACCGGCGGTCGATGCCGAGCGACAGTACGTGGTTGAGGCGGTCGTAGGAGTGGGCGATGCCGTCAAACATCTGCTCTACCTCCTGTCCCTTATCCCCGCCGGTGCCATAAGGCTTTATCTCTTCCTGCGCATACATAGTGCGTACAAAATTACGCATTATTTGGGACATGACAAGTTGAAAATTGATAATTGATAGTTGAAAGTTGAAAATTGACAAGTGAGCAACCCTTTTAGAGCAGCCCGACCGCATAAATCCCTAAACCGCGAGGAGAAAAACCCCAACCACGGAGAAGCCGATGCTGAGCGCGTCGAATTTCCTAATTATCAACGATCAACCCAGCACGTGGAGAATGGAAATAATCGCGTAAAGAAATTTTCTTGTTGCGAAAAGAAAAAATTTAATCGCGCAGAAGTTAGTAACTTCGACGCGATTAGATTTCTGTAGTACGCGATAAAAAGGTTTTCTTACGTAATAATAAATAATCCATACGTGATTAGATTTTGACTTTACGAAACGGGCTTTCTGCCTGGCGATTTTCCCGATGAAAAGGGAGGAAATCCTTTCTCTCCTCTAGAATAGAAGGAGTGCCGTCGGCGGCACAAATAGGGAAAAGAGAACAGAGAAAGGAGAATATATAACAGAGAAGAGATAACAGAGAACAGAGAAAAGATAATTATAGCAAACAATCGGGAGGCGCAACTGCTTGCGCCTCCCGAAATGTGTTATGGAAGTGTCCCTTCCAGCTCCCTCCCTTGAGGGGAGGACTGGGGTGGAGCTCGCTTTTTTTAGAACTTCACAGCCTTGCCGTCAACAACGTAGATCTGACCCTTTGCAGGAGCAGCTACCTTCTTGCCGTCAACGGTGTAGACAGCCTTGCCGGCTGCAGCGGCCTCAGCGGTGAGGGCTGCTACGGCGGTTACCTTACCGTCCTTGATGCTGAACTTGGCATCCATGTCGGCTGCCTTGTAGGACTTGGCGTCGGTGCCTACGGCCAGCGAAGAGGTCATCTTAACTACATAGTCGCCGTCAGCCAGCTCGCTGCCGTCGAAGTAAACGGTAACGACGGCACCCTCCTTCTCCTTGAAGGCCTTGTTGTCGGGGTTGGTGATGGAGATGAAGAATACGTTGGCACCGTGGGCTGCGGTACCGGCAGCATACTTAACGGTGTGCTTCTTGCCCCAGCGGTCGGTGTCGGCGGTCTTGTAGTCCTCTTCCTCGTCGTCATAGACGAACTTGCTTACGTCAACGGGAGCCTCGAGGTTGGCCTCAACGGCGGTGATGTCAACGGTGGGGTTGGTGAGGTAGACGGTCACGGGGATTTCAGCCAGGTTGTCGGTGCTGCCCACGAGGACGGTAACCTCGGTGTCGTCGCCGTCAGCCATGGGATAGAAGGACTTGCTGCCTGCGGACTCACCGCTGATATTGCCGGAGATGATGAGGTTGTAGATAGCTACAACATCGGTGGAGTTAACGTCGCCGTCGCCGTTGACGTCAGCTGCCTCCTTGGTCACGCCGGTGCCGTCGATGATGAAGTTGTAAACGGCCACTACGTCGGAGGTGTTAACCTCACCGTCGCCGTTGACGTCGCCCGTTGTGTCGGAGCCCTCAGGCCAGTTAAGACCTTCAATTTCGAGGGTGAGGGCGGTCTCTACGCCTTCTACCTCGCCCTTATAGAGGGTGGCGTCGATGTAGCCGGTATGGGCAGAGATGTGTACGGGGTTGCCCTGCAGGGTAATCTCCTTGCCGGTGAACCATGCTGTGTTGGCAGGAACTTCTTCAGTGGTGAAGAGGCCGACCATACCGTTAGCAGGCACAGGCTTCTGTACGATAGAGGTGGGAGTAGCCAGCACAAGGGTGGTTTCTTCGCTCTCCTCAATGGTGGGATCGCCAACTACGAGAACGCAAGGCTCGCCAGCGGCAAACTCCTCTTTCTCATAGAACTCGATGGTGGTGATGTTGGTCTCGGGATCGAGAGTCATCTTCTTGATGGCGTAGGTGTGGGTATCCTCATTGAGCTCTGCCACGTTGGCAAATTCGTAAGGCACGGCAAATACGTCGATGTTGTTTGTCTTGACGGGAATGGTGATGGCGTCGATATACTCGGGATCAACCTCCTTGAACTCCCATGAGGAAGCTGTGCCTGCTCCTGCGCTCCATCCTACGATGGCATTGTCGGCGTTGGCAGCATGGAGAGAGTAGCCCGGGTTTTCGCCGTGGCGTGCAATGAGGCCAAGCTCACCTCCGGTGTAGTTGAACTGATATACCACAGGCTCACTGGTGGTAAGTACGGGCTGTGAGTAGGTGGGATAGTCGCCGATGAAGAGGCCGGAGCCGAGGTTCTGTACATAGTAGGTAAGGCTGTAGTCTTCGTCCTCCACGGGGATGAAGTGCCACATTGCGAAGGGATTGTAGTCGAAGGCCTCATCTTCGTTGAGAGCCCAAACAACGCCCTTGTCCCTGCCGTAGTCGTTGACATAAATGAGTCCGCCGTTGGTGTAGCGGTCCTCCATCTCGTTGCGAGTGGTGTCAAGGCTGGCAATGTAGTACCACTTGTCCTCGGCGGGCATGTTGATGCTGTTGAGGAAGTCTGTGCGGGCCTGCTTGAGTGCTTCGTAGGCAGCATCGAGGGCAGCCTTGTCAAGCTTGCCGCTGCCAGAGTTGAATCCCTGTGCATCGGTGATGGCATTGTTGAGGTTGGTGATGGCATCCTCAGAGGAGAGCTGGCCGATCTTGTCGCCCACGGTGGCACCCTGCAGATTACGCTGGGCAGCGGTGATGAGGTTCTTGAGGGCGGTGGTGTCGGCATAGAGTTCGTTGACGGCCTTGATGGCTTCCTTGAGCTGGTCGATATCCTCCTGGGTAGCAGTGTTGGTGTTGATTTTCTCCAGGGCAGGATCCATGGCTGCCTTGAGGGCATCGGCTGCTTCCTTCATGCCCTCAACATAGGTGTACTGTGAGGCATCCTTGTCGAGTACTGTGGAGTAGATGTTAAACTCGGCCAGGTTGAAGTAAGGACGGCCGTTGAGCATACGGTTGGTGGAGTTGTTCTTCAGCACCTCGAAGCGAACATAGCTGATGGGTTCTGTTGTCTCGAGTGCGGGGGTGAAGTACTCATCAGATGTGGTGGGCAGCGAAGCGAAGTGTGCCAGCAGCTGCCAGCTGGCCTCGCCATTCCACTGTCCGGTGGTGTCGGCGGTGGCATAGACGTTGACTTCCACGGGTCGGTCGCTCTGGCCATAGCTGCCGGAGCGGCGCATGAAGTAGATCTGGAAGGCTGTCTGCGGGTTGTTGGATATATCTGCCTGCAGATAGTGGAATGTGCCGGGGTCGGCGGTAGCGTGATAGGTTGAGTGCCAGAAGGTCTCAGCGTTGCCGTCGATGAGGTAGCTGAGGTTAGCGCCCTCGGAGGGGTCGGAGGCGTTGGATGAAAGCTGGCAGTCATCGGGATCGCCGTCGGTTACGTGAGTGATGAGCGGGTTTTCGGTGTCGGGCTTATAGACGAAGAGCTTGTTGTAGGCATCGAAGGCTTCGCTATAGGCTTTGGAGAGTTCCTCGGTACGCTTGTTTTGTGCGCGGAGCTCGGTGAGTTCATCGATGAGCTCATCGCTTACGCGGCGGATGTACCATGTGGAGCTGGAGCCGAGGCCTGAGCTGTTCCAGGTTACGAGCTTACCGCTCTTACCACTGCCGGCGCCGTTGCTCTCAGGATGATAGTGCTTATTGTAATAGGTGTTCCAAATTTGCCACTGGCCACCGCCAATGCTGCTGAAGATCTGATTGTTGGTCAGTTTGGCAGAGGTATAGATGCCCTGTGAGTTGGCCTGTGAGCTGGAGGCGTTCCAGTAGGTGTCGTTGCTAAAGCTCTGTACGCTGAAGTTGCCGTCGCTCTGCTTCTGGAAGTAGAATACGAAGTCGGGGTCGTTGCCGTCGAAATCCTTCCACTGCACGTAGGTGGAGTTGCTGTTGACATAGATACCCTTCTCCACTTTCTGCTGGTTGAGGAACTCGGGATAGGCGCTGACTACATAGTAGTAGCCGTCGGAGATGTCGATGTACGCCTTCTCTACAGCTTCTTTGGCAGCCTTGAGGTTGTCGATGTACTGCTGGTATTCGTCGTCGGTGTGGTCAGTAAGGATGGCCTGCATGGCTTCTTCCATGGCTGTGTTGTAGGCCGTGGTTAGCTCCTCAGGATAGAATCCGGGGTCGGTGCCGGGGGTGAAGTCAAGGTCGAGGCTGTTGTAATATTCCACCAGCTCAGCCAGGTCGCCGCTGAGGTCCTTCTCATAGGTGATGCTGTACACATCCCAGGGGTTGGTGTCGTGGTAGCCCCACATATAAATCTTCTCGGGCTCATACCATCCCCAGTTACACATGTAGACATACTTGTCGTCTTCGCCATAGGAGTAGCAGAAGACTACGGAGGTGGCATCATAGTTGGCCTGGCCGTTCCATGCCTCAGAGGAGTCGGCAGCGCAGCATAGCATAAAGTTGTAGGCGCTGTCGGGAGTGCTGACAAGGCGCTGGTCGTTCCAGCCGTTGGGGCCGGTGCCGCGCAATCCGTTTTTACCGAAGTAGAGATTTGTCTCCAGATTGCGGAGGAAAATGGTGGCCTCGCCTGTGCGGATGTCGGCAGGACCCTCCTCCACCTCAAACACACAGTCGGCGGTGAAGGCTGTCTGCAAAGCGGCACCGCCAATGTAACGATAGCCGTTGTTGCTGGCATCGGAGATGCCCTGAATGGTGATGGTGTCGCCCGGTTTGATCTCATTGTAAGCCTTGCGGTTTCCAATGATGTAGCGTGCGTCAGCACCATTCCACAGCGCGCTGCATGCAAGGAGCAGCGCAACTAAAGATAGAAACTTTTTCATACGCATAATGTTTAAAAAGGATTATAGTAAGTAAATAAAATATAGCGTTTATCGGTCAAGGGGAAAGCTGTCGGTGCGGAAAGGCACAACGGGCAGTCCGTAGATGCTCTTGAGGTTGCCCAGCTGGAAGGGCTTGTAGCAGTAGCGTACAGCCACTGGTTCCTTAACCTTGTTGCACTGCACATTGACACGGCTGCCGCTGGTGCCCACATGGGTGGCGGGATAGAACACGCTGTCGGCTCCGCACACTTCAAAGCCTTCTATGCGGACATTGCGGTTGAAACCTTCATCGGCATTGTTGAAACTGATAATTGCCTTGCCATCCTTTATCTCCATATTATTATAGGTGGGACTCTCGCAGACTATGCCCTCAACGCCATAGGCCTTGCTTAATGCCCAGAGGCAAAGGCGCTCGCCCACCTCACGCTTCATGCAGGGGTGGATTTGCCAGTATTCGTAGTCGTGCACCAGGTCGTTGGTGCATACCATGCCCATGTTGGGCAGCAAACTGACAGCCTTGAGCTGTTGCTCGCGTAGGGCACAGGCCTTGACAGCGGGCTTAACCCACCAGTATTCAAAGGGGCATATCTCCACCGTGTAGAAAGGCAGATCACCCATTCCCCAGCGGCTGCGCCATTCGCTTACCATGTTGGCCAGGCGGTTGGCATATTCGCTGTTCATGTAGTCAACGTTGGCTTCGCCCTGATACCACAGGAATCCCTTCAGGTTGTATCCCACGAAGGGGTGAATCATTCCGTTGTAGAAAACCATGGGCAGTTCGCGTTCGATATTGTAGAGATTGTTTTGTGCCTTTTTGTCAGCTATTTTTTTCCTTATCTCAGGCACGGCTTTCTGAAGGTCGATGTCGGGATAGGACTGCAGGACCTCGCGCGGGGTCCAGCCTTCCACCCGGGTGGCGCCCAGCGAACTGTTGATGAGTCCCACGGGGCATTGCAGGGTCTCCTGTAGCTTTATGCCAAAGAAGTAGGCGGCGGCGCAGAAGTCGCGGGCGGTCTTAGGTGTGCAGTCCTCCCACTTGACTGTCACTGTGTCGGTGGGCTCTGCCTGGGGCGCGCTGGGTACTGTGACGAAATGCACTTTGCCGGCATAGCGGCCTGCCTCGGTAATGGCCTCGTTGCTGCCCTCGGTGGGACAGGATGCGAACCCCTTGAGCGGCATCTCCATATTGCTCTGTCCGGAGGCCAGCCATACCTCGCCTATGAGTACGTCGGTGATGGTCAGCTTGTCCTTGCCGCTGCTGACTGTTACACTCTGCGCCGAGAATGTGGCGGCAGGGGTCTGCACGGTGGTCTGCCAGCGACCGTCCGTGTTGGCGGTGGCGTAGGCCTTGGCTCCCCAGGAGGTCTTGATGCTGACCCTGGCATTGGGCTCAGTCCAGCCCCAGATGTTGGCTTTCTGCTGCTGCTGGAGCACCATACCGTTGCTGAACAGCGGTCCCATCCTGAGATGCCCACTCAGCCCGGAGGCAAGGGCAATGCAGCAAATGAGTGTCAGTAGTTTCTTCATGATATGCTTACTTTTTTAATTTCTTGCCATTGCGGATGTAGATGCCCTTGGGGTCTGAGATCTTGCGGCCGCTTAGGTCATAGATAGGTTGACCATTGAGTGTTGAGGACTGACCATTGTCCTCTATTCTTTGTTCACTGTTCTCTAGTCCGGTGAGGTCGCCTGCATCATGGAATTCATAGGGAATCTTGATGAGTTTGATTTCATCGATGGTGAGCGATAGGGCGCTGCTGAGGTTGAAGATGAAGCCGAGGGAAACCTGGCTGTCTTCTTTGAGCAGGAACTCCAGTTGCTTGTCGTTGAGCTGGCCGTAGGCAAGTGTCTTGTCGAGGTCGGCATTGCCGGCAAGGGTGTCGGCTTGGGTAACGACGATATAGCTGCCGGTGGGTGAGAAAGCCTTCTCGCCCTCGGTGATCTCTATGCGGTAGAGTCCGGCGGGTAGGTTGATGGTCTGGTAGGTGCGCTGGTCGGTGAGCGAGGGTGCGAAGCCCAGGCTTCCGGTTACAACGCTAAGGTCGCTGTTGAAATAAGTGTCAACATAGGCTCCGGTGGTCACTCCGTCCTTGGTGGTGACATTCTCCAGTTTCCATCCTGACTGGGCTGTGCCGGTCTCGAGTTGATAGTAGCGTGATACATAATTGACGGTGCTCACTCGTTCGTCGGTATGGAGGAACGGGGCCTTATAGTTGGTGAGATAGTCGGCGGTGATATCGGTTTCCTCCTGCAGGGGCGAGAAGTCGAGGGTGAAGACTCCCAGCGAGCTGCTCCAAGCATCACCGTCGGGACCAAAGCCCTGGCGTGTGCCGCCGAAGTCTTCGCTGGTAAGGCTGTTGACATTGCCTGTGCCTTGATTGAAGTCGTAGTAAACGGTAAGGGCGTTCTTCTCCATCTGCTCCTCCACATTGGCGATGGGCTGGTTGCAGGTGGCTTGCAGCTCGTCTTGGGTAAGGGCTTTGCCCCAGAACCTGAACTCATCAATCATGCCGCGGAAGGGAGTCTCCTCGCTGCCCAGAGTGAGATTGCCTGTCCATGCTTGAGTCTTGAGGGCCAGGCGGGCTGTGGGCTGCATGAATTTCTCGCCGTCGCGGTAGAACACCACGGTACCGGCGCGATAGACGATGGCATAGTGATGCCATTCGCTAGTGAGCACATAGCCGTCGCCAGAGCTTACGCTCTTATTGTTGAGTAGAATGGTGGTTGAGCCGTTGTCGTCAGTGGTGATATGCAGGCTGCCATCATCTGTGCTCATATTGAGCGCTCCGCTCTTGGAGTAGGGGAACATCCACCAGTCGAAGGTGAATCCGTTGAGTGCCTTGCTGACGGGACTCTTGAGGCTTACCGTCTCGCCGGTGCCGGAGAAGTTGAGTCCATTTTTCGGATCGGCATTGCTTACGGCTAGCACACGGCGCTTGGTGACGGTGCCTTCGCCAACATTGTTGGTTGTGGTGAGGGTTACGTCATAATAGCCTGGATATTCGGTTTTGTATGTGAAGTTTTGGCCTTTGATACCGATGCTATGGCGGCTATTGGTGAAATTCCATGTCCACGAGCTGGGCGAATACTTGGTCTTGTCGATAAGGGTGATATCGTCGCCAACAATAACGGTGGCAGGCAGGATGTCGAAGTCCACGCTGGGGGTGGTGTTGGTGGTTGTGATGTATTTGGTTATGGACGAGGAGCCTGCGGCATTGGTAGCCTTGAGGGTAACGGCATGGCGGCCGGTGTCGGTGTAAGAGGCGCTGGCATTGGAACCGCATGTCTGGCTCTGGGCAGCGCCTGGTATGGTCCACTCATAGGTGCATCCGTACCCCTGGCTACGATTGATGAGGCTTACCCTGTCGCCGGCGGGTGCGAAGTCCTGACCTATCTCAAAGTCGGCCTTGGGTATTTCGGCACTGACCACGGTAATATCGTGGCTTACCTCCACCTCCTTGCCGGCAGCGTTGGCAGCATGCAGGCTGATGGTGTAGGTGCCGGGCTTGGCGAATATAAAGGTGGGGTCGCCCACGGTGGTGCTCTCTGAGGTGGCTCCTTGGGCGGTCCACTGCAAAGAGGCTGTGTTGAGTGACATGCTGGTGCTTACCTCTACTGCCTGGTTGCAGAAGATGGTGTCGGTGGAGAGGGTGAAGTCGACTTGTGGCGTCTCGTTGTCCTTTGAAAGCAGGCTATTGTCGGTGAGGAAAGCGTAGTCTTCCACTTTGCTCATGTCGGCGTTATGCCCACTGATGTATTCTGCTATCTCAGGGCCTTCCTCTCCGTCTACCTTGTCCATGGCCAGATAAGTAATTAGGTTGGGGAACGAGGTTGGGTTGGCGATGTGCACCCTCATGTTGTTGGCTATCTCGCGTTGGGTGCGGCAGGTGTTCCAGATGCGCAGCTCGTCGATTTTACCGTTGAATTTGTAGTAGGCATCGCCTATCCTGAATGCGCCGAAAGCGCTGAGACCGGAATAGACAGATGAGGTGATGGAGCCCATCTTGACGGAGTTGACGTAGAGGGTCATCACATTGTTGTTGATGGTTACGGCAATGTGTGCCCACTCGTTAGCCTTAAGGGTTCCGTCGGGTGTGGTAATGCGGTTGGCACCGGTGTTCCATCCTACATAAATATTGCCTGAGTATGTGGTGTGGAAGAGGAATGAGCCCCAGTTTTGTCCCAACTGTTGATTGTAGGCCTGTAGGGTGTAGGGATAGAGCCAGAATTCGATGGTCGCTTTCTGCATGCTCTGGGTTATGGCGTCGGGCACTACGGCAGTGGTGTTGCGCAACTCCAATACGGTGTTGTCAGTTTGCTGGGGTACTGCGGTGAGGTGTACTTTGTTGCTCTGGGCAGAGGGTGTGGCTTCGCCATTCACCTCATAGATGGCAGCAACGCTGTATGTTCCCTCGGCATCATCGTCGAGGGTGTAGGTCAGTTGGTCGGCACTGACGGAGGCTATCTCCTTGGTATTGCTGTAGATGGTGTAGCCTGTCAGTTTGAGGCACGACTGCTGGGGTGCCTCCCACTGCAGAGTCTTGCCGTTGAGGAGTACGAGGTTGAGAGGCTTGTAGGCCTGCTCACCCGGCACTATTACACTAATCATTGTTGTCTTGCCGCGATTGAGGATAGCCACGGTGTCAATGCGGAAAGGCACTTCCACTCCCTGGCGGTCAAACTCATAGTCTATGATGGAGGCTTTGTAGATATTGCCGCTGCCCTTGGAACTATACTTTGTGTCGATGTAGAAGAAATATTTCAGAGGCTTGGTGCGATCAAAGCCAGCGCTGAGGTCAGTGAGGTCATAGCCCAGTTCCATCGGCTCATAGTGATAGCCGTCGGCCCATCGGCCCAGCATAGGAATTTCCGTGCTGCCTTCCTTGGCGGATCCCGTATAGTTGAAGTGGGCGAAGGCTGTGCTCTCCTCGGGTTTGGTGGCTGTAGTGTCCTGTGCAATGCCTGCGCCGAGCAGTATTTCTGGGCGATGGCTATAGTCCATCAGCAGTTTGATGGTGCGCAGGGGGCGGTAATTCTTGCGGGCATGGTAGAAGGCGGGGTCCCATGTGGCTCCGCTCAGTCCAACGCAGTAGGTGTATTTATAGGGGCAGTAGATAATGCCGTTGCTGGCCCAGCCCTGTCCCCAAGAGTTGGCGATAATCCATGCACCGGTCTCACCTTTGTCCTTCTCGCCTATCACTCCGTTGCTGTCGAGGTCAAACTCCACGCGGTCGTCATAGCCGCACACTGTCAGGGCATGGTTATACTTCGGCCCCCAGGTGGTCACGTAGCATAAGCCTACCACGCCGCACTCTTGGTTGATGGGGGTGTCGGCAAACTTGGTGTATTCCGGCCCAGCTGCCACGCCAATCACGAAGACGCCGCCGCTCTGGAAGTCAGTGTCGCCGTTGTGGTTCCACAGCCAGTCCTTGGCCAACTCATAGCCCTCTTCGGTGTCGAGGGCATAGGGAAATTTGCCCATGGTGCGTGCGCGGTTGAACATAGCGGAGTACCACTTGTCATATCCCTGCATCCAGCCAACGTCCTTCTCCTCGGTGTCCTGCAGTCCGAAGTATTTAGAGTATGTCTGGCCGCCGTATGTCGTCACGCTCGGTATGCCGTTGCGCTCGGCCATGGTCTGCTCCGGGCAGGTGTTGGAGCATGTCAGCCAGGTGAAATGGCTGGGAAACTGGTAGTCGGTGTTATGCTTGCCGTCCTGGTTCTTCAGGCTGTTGTTCTCATAGCAGAGCATATAGGCCACGTTGGCGCAGGAGCCGCATGATCCGCCGCTCTGGTTAAAGATGGGCGGGAAGAAGTTGGTGGCTTGGTTGTTGACGTGGTCGGGGCGTTCAGAGCGCAGCGACTTTGATTTTGCCACACCTTCAGCCTGACGGCGCTGACGGAGAGTCTGCGACCGCATCGTGTAGTCGGGCTTGATGCTCTGGAAGAAATCGTAGAGAGCCTTGTCCTCTATGGGCATATCCTGTGCCTTTGCTTGCGGGACGGTTATCAGTATGGTGGCAGCTATGGCCACCAGAAACATTATTCTGTTCTTTGTTTCCATGGGTAAAAAGTCTTTGTAATATCGTTACAAAAATAGTAAAACTTCTCTATACATTATATATATAGGGGTAGAAAAAATGAAAATCATGCCCCGTAATGTGTAAAAATAGCAAAATAGAAAAGAAAAAACTTCATCGTCCCGCTAGGAAATATGATGCGCAAGTGGGACGATGAGAGATATTATTATTACTGTGGAGGTGGGATGCTATGCTGTTATGCTGCTATTCTGCAACCTGGTAGCAACCGGCATCAGCGATGGGGGTGCGCTTGCGGCCGAGGCGGTCGAGGGGATAGTAGAGGTCGCTGATGTCGGGGTTGGCCAGTCCGCGAGCCTTGCTGTCGTCGCGCAGAAGAAATTCGTAGTAAAGGGCTGGCAAGTCAAAGGGTATGAAATTGCGAGCTCTGGTGAGGGTGTCGCTCTGAGTTTCCCATATGCATCCGATAACATCGGGATTGTCGGTTATCTCCGGTGTACACAGCAGGCTGGAGCGGAAGGAGAAATTGAAGGGCACGCTCTCGTCGCTGCTGCGCTCGCCAAAGATTTCATCGGTGGCATATCCGGTGACGATGGAATTGATGATGTCCAGGCGCTGGAGGGGGTAGGGGGTATCTCCGCTGGAGTTGCTGAAGACGAGGGCTGAGCCTCGCATTGCCGTGAATGGGCTGAAGCTTGCTATGGTGCAGTGGATGAACTGCAGGTCACCTCCTGTGATGGAAACACAGCAACCCTCTGCATTAGAAATTTGGCTATTGCCAATGAAAGCCTGGGTGCTAGTCAGGCTGAGAGCATCGAGCTTGGTGTTATGAAGTACGGAGTTTTCAAGACGCAGCTTCATTTGGCTGATGTCGGAAGAGTCGCAGATGATGCCGTAGTTGGATGAATGGATGTCGCAGTGGTTGAGATTGTTTCCATAGGAGGACGAGGTGAAGGTAATGCCTTGCCACTGATTGTTGATGCGGTCATAGGGCTGCCGCTCAAACATGTTGTCTAGTCTGTGGCCGCGCATGGTGATGGGTTTTTCAACTGTGCCGTTGGCAATGAGAGTGCCGTTGACCTTAAGGTATGCCTGAGGATAGAAGAGCAGGGTAGTGCCCGCGCTGAGGGTAAGAGTGGCTCCCTGGCCAACTACCAGGCTGTCCTTGACCACGAAAGGGCGTGAGGCTTGCAGTGTGGTGTCGTGGGTGATGACACCGCTGCTGAGTACTATGGCATCTTGGCTGTATCCAATGAGGGCAACGCTCTGGCGTTGACCGTTGGCGAGGGTGAATACAAGATTTGCCTTGCAGGGGGCGGCATCGTCCTGGTCAATATCCTTGGCATTAAACTGCACGAATGCTATCAGGCTGTCCTTGCCTCGACAGTCTATGGTATAGCCCGCCAGGCCAGAGGAATGACTTATGGCAGAGCCGTCCACGTTAGCCAAGAACTGGGCAGCATCGTCACCCTCTATTGTTACAGCGGTTAGTGATAGACCGTCAGAGTTGTCGTTGAATAGGGTAAGAGTGCGCGTTGCTGAGGCCGTGTGGGTAATTACGGTGTCCAGGTCTATCGTGTCAGCCGATAGGCGAAATTTGGCTCCGGCAGGAGTGGAGAAATCTTCGTCGCTTATGCAAGACGCAAGGCTGATGACCGTCAGGATTGAACAGAGAAGGATTTTAATCTTGTGCATTGAGAAAGTTAGAAAATAATATAGCACCTATAGTTTCTATTATACATATATAGCCACTATAGATACTATATTATAACGCAGAAAAGCGAATTTTATTTTACGGGGATATTCTTGAGAACCTCAATCAGGTGATCCCATACCATTTGTACGGTGCTTATCAGCAGTCGCTCATCTGGCGAGTGAACTCCGCGTAGAGTTGGGCCGAAGCTGACCATATCAACGTTGGGATACTTCAGAGAGAAGAGTCCGCACTCCAGTCCAGCGTGGATGGCGAGTATCTGAGGCTCTTTGTTGAAGATGCGCTTGTAGCTCTCCACTGTTATCTTGAGCAGCGGGCTCTGCGGGTTGAGCTTCCAGCCTGGATAGCCGTCGCCCTCCTCCACATCGGCTCCTGCAAGGGTGAACACGCCACCTACCATCTGCGAGGCGTTCTTGCGTGCGCTCATGATGTTGGAGCGCTGGTTGGTGACTACTTCTATTGACCATTGGCCCTCGGCCTCACTCTCCACAAGGTGGATACTGGCGAGGTTGGAGGAAGTCTGTACAAAGTTGGGTATCTCCTGATCCATGGCGAGCACTCCGTTGGGTACGCTGACGAGTGCGGTGACGAGGTGGTCGGCAGTGATGATGTCAATCACCTTGTCAACGGCATCGGCTGACTCCAGTGTGACGGTGAGGTTGGGCTCGGTGGCGGAGAACTCCTCCTCAAATTCGGCGGTCATGGTGTTGACGAGCACTCGCACAGCCTCTTTGTGCTCCATGGGCACGCAGCACACGGCAAAGCCGTCGCGAGGGATGGCGTTGTGGAGGCCGCCCGACTGTATGTCGGCTATGCGCACTCCATATTGACGCATGGCGGCGAGCATGCGCACGAGCAGCTTGTTGGCGTTGGCGCGCTTCTTGACAATGTCGTCGCCGGAGTGGCCACCGGTGAGGCCGCTGACCTGCAGCTTGAAGAAATACTGTCCCTCAGGCGCTGGCTCCATGGTGGGATGGAACGTGGCGATAGTGTTGGCACCGCCTGCGCAGGAGATGAATATCTGACCCTCATCCTCTGAGTCGAGATTGATGAGATAGTCAGCCTTCATAAAACCCGGCTCAAGCCCTAAGGCTCCTACGAGGCCTTCTTCCTCGCACACGGTGAACAGACACTCCAGTGGACCGTGCTCGATGGTGTCGTCCTGCAGAATGGCCATCTGCATGGCTACGCCGATGCCGTCGTCGGCGCCGAGGGTGGTGCCTTTGGCTCTGAGCCAGTCGCCGTCAACGTAGGTCTGGATAGCGTCTTTGGTGAAGTCGAAGTCCAGTCCGGCCACTTTCTCGCACACCATATCCATATGGCTTTGCAGCACTGTGGCCTTGAGGTTTTCATAGCCCGGGGTGGCAGGCTTGCGAATAAGCACGTTGCCCACGGAGTCTTGCAGCGTTTCAAGGCCGAGCTTGTGGCCGAAATCTACGAGAAAGGCGCTCATCTGCTGCTCCTTGTAGGAGGGGCGGGGAATCTGATTGATCTGTGCAAAGCAGTCAAAGACGGCTTTGGGTTGGAGTGTGGTTGATGTCATAATGTCGGTAGATTTATGTGATTTTACGTTGAATTAAGATTAAATAACAGAAACTTTATGGCGTTCAATTAAATAAAAGAGTATCTTTGCCGTGCAAAAAAAGCACTCTCTCCTGCGCTAACTGTAGTCGCGCTAAAGCGTGACCATGCGTTTGCGGCTAACGAAGACTTATCTTTGCAGTCAAAAAGAATTATCTATGCGCTGCGAATATACAAAAAAATGATTAAAGAACTTATATTTGTATTGGTAATTGTAGGTGTTTCGGTCGCTTTGTTATGTGTTAGGTTGTTGCTGGGACGCAAAAACGTGGTAAACACTCATATTGAAGGCAACCGCGAGATGGAACGCCGTGGCATTCACTGCGTGTTGCATCAGGACATGGAGGCGCGACGCAACAAAAAAGTGATAATTGAGAATAGAGAAAAGTAATTAAAAACAGAAATATGAAAAAGACAATTATGATTGCTGCTCTTGTAATGAGCAGCACTGTGATGATGACATCGTGCAAGAAAGACAAGACCGCAGCTCCCAAGGATGTAGCTAAGGTTGAGTCCGCTGCGGACGATAAGGGTGTAACGATTGCCTATGTGGACCTTGACTCTCTGATGGCTAAGTACCAGTATTACCTTGATTGTAGCGAGATGCTGGAGAAGAAGCGCAACAGCATAAGTAATACGCTTAACAATAAGGGTATTGCCCTCCAGAAGGAGATGGCAGATTTTCAGCAGAAGATTCAGAGCGGTACTATTTCGCAGGATCAGGCCACTAAGACCCAGGCAGCGCTGGTGAAGAAGCAGAATCAACTGCAGAGCCTGCAAGACAACTTGGCCGAGGAGTTCCAAAAAGAACAGAACAAATATAACGAGGCTCTCCATGATTCGATTGACAATTTCCTCACCTCCTACAACAAGACTGCTGGCTATACGTATATCCTTTCGCGTAGTAACGACAATATCCTGCTGGCTGCTCCGCAGTGTAATATAACCGACGAGGTTATCAATGGTCTCAACAAGCGCTATAAGGGCAAGGCTGCCAAGGAGAATAAATAATCAGGAAAATCTTAAGTGATGGAAGAGATGATAACTATCCGCTGTGTTAACGACGGAAAGAAATATAAGGTTGCCGAGGGCTCTTCGCTTTTGGAAATAGGCAGCCAGATTATGCCCGATAAGATGAAGGAATTCGTCGTGGGAAAGGTCAACAATAGGGTTGAAGGTCTCACCGTCAGGGTTTACAACAACTCAGACGTCGAGTTTAGTGGCATATCTTCACCTTTCGGAATGAGAACCTATACGCGTACATTATTGTTTATTCTGAGTAAGGCCGTTAGCAATCTATATAAAGGCGTCAGTGTCAGTGTGGAAGCCCCGATATCTAACGGCTATTATATATGCTTGCGTCACTCCCATGGCAGAATAATCGATGCAGCCGATGTGCGCAAGGAGATGGACAAACTAATAGCCCAGGACTTGCTTTTCGTACAAGAGCGCAAGCCTGCTGACGAGGTGATAGAAATGTACGAGAGAGCTGGCATGATGAGCAAGGTTAAACTTCTGCGGAGTACCGGCCGCCTCTATACCACTTATTATACTCTCGACGGATACCCCGATAACTATTATGGCGCACTGTGTCCCTCTACGGGGTATGTTAAGCTTTTTGGGTTGGAAAATTATTATGAAGGCTTGCTACTGAGGCTACCCGACCCTGTTGTGCCAGGCAAGCTGAAACCGGCCATCAAGCAGGAGAAGATGTTCGAGGTGTTTAAGATTCACCATCGATTGCACGAATTGGGCGGGGTGCGCACTATCGGTGATCTCAATGAGGTATGCGCTCAGGGTTATACCAACGATATAATAAATGTTTCGGAGGCTTTCCAGGAGCGCCAAATATGCCATATGGCAGAGGATATCGTTGCCAAAAGGACAATCAAGATGGTCCTCGTAGCAGGTCCCTCGTCCAGCGGCAAAACTACTTTCAGTAAGAGGCTTAGCGTGCAGCTGATGACATGCGGTTATAGGCCGGTACCAATTTCATTGGATGATTACTTCGTGCCGCGCTCCCAGACTCCGCTTGACGAAAAGGGTGACTATGACTATGAGACAATCGATGCCCTTAATCTTCCATTGCTGGCCGAGCATCTGCAGCAGTTGTTTGACGGCAAGGATGTGGAATTGCCCCGCTACGATTTTGTTACGGGTGAGAGTGTACCGAGTGGCAACCACTTGAAGTTGTCGCCCCACGACATTGTGGTGATAGAGGGAATCCATGCCCTCAATCCCAAACTGACAGAGGTCATCGATGACCTATATAAATATAAGATATATGTATCGGCGCTGACAACCATACAGCTTGACAACCACAATTATATCTCTCCCGGTGACAATCGACTGATGCGCCGTATAGTGAGAGATGCCCAGTTCCGTGGCAGTTCGGCAAAGGATACCATTAGGCGATGGCCAAGTGTAAGGGCAGGCGAACGGAAATGGATTATTCCATTCCAGGAGGATGTGGACGTGATGTTCAACTCCGCTTTGGTGTATGAATTGGCTGGATTGAAATCTCAGGTCATGCCTTTGCTGGAGATGGTGCCGGAATATGAGCCGGAGTATGGTGAGGCTTTTCGCCTGCTTAAACTGTTGCGCTATATTAATCCGATAAATATAGGAGGTACGCCACAGCCGTCGCTTCTCCGTGAATTCCTTGGAGGCAGCGTCTTCCATTATTGAGAATCCACCCCAGTCCCTCTAATCACCCTTTAAGGGATAGTTAAGTTCGGTAGCATGTCTGGGCTTAATTCCAAGGGATTCTTAATTAAAACTCTCGAATTTTACAACCAAAAGAAAAATGAACTACGGATTTGTTAGGGTGGCTTCAGCCATTCCCAGTGTGAGAGTAGCCAATTGTGAATTTAATGCTGTTCATATCAGCCAACTTATGGCCAAAGCCGACGAGGCTCAGGCTGATGTGGTATGTTTCCCAGAGTTGAGTATCACGGCCTATACCTGCCAGGATCTCTTTGGGTCACAGCTCTTGTTGGACAAGGCTGAGATGGCACTGATGAGTATAGTAGAGACTTCTCGCCAGCTTAATGTGGTGGCTATCGTTGGAATGCCCGTCAGCTGCAATGACCTGCTGCTCAATTGCGCCGTAGTGGTCTCTCAGGGTAAAATTCTTGGAGTAGTGCCTAAGAGCTACCTTCCCAATTACCGCGAGTTCTATGAGATGCGCTGGTTTGATTCGGCAGCACAGTTGTCGCCAACCACAGTGTATCTGGCTGGTCAGACGGTTAGCGTTGATCGCCGCATGCTGTTTAAGACGCCTTCTTTTACTTTTGGCATAGAGATTTGTGAAGATCTCTGGTCACCCTGTCCGCCGAGCACTCAGCTTGCCTTGGCTGGCGCTGAAGTGATATTCAATCTCAGTGCATCTAATGATATAGTAGGTAAGGACACTTATCTCAACAGCCTCCTTGCTCAGCAGAGCGCACGTCTTCATAGCGGCTATGTATATTCCAGCTGCGGCTATGGTGAGAGCACTCAGGATCTCGTGTTTGGCGGAAAGGCTATGATTTACGAAAACGGTCATTTGCTCCGTGAGGCAGAGCGCTTCTCTCTTGAAGAGCAGTTGCTAGTGGGTGAAATCGATGTGGAGCGAATGCGTGTAGAGCGTCGCACCAACACCACTTTCTCCACCTCTGCGTCGCTGGTGCCTCGCTCAGACTATAGCTTTGTTGATGTGGTGCAGACTCCATTGGTTTACGACAACTTTACTCTCACCCGCATAGTCAATGCCCATCCTTTCGTTCCTAAGGGTAAGCATCTTGATGACCGATGTGAGGAAATTTTTAGTATCCAGGTTCGGGGACTAGCCAGGAGGATGGAGCATGTCAATTGTGAAACCCTGGTCATCGGCATCAGCGGTGGGCTTGATTCAACTCTTGCCCTGCTTGTGTGCGTAAAGGCTTGCGACTTGCTTGGCCGTCCCCGACAGAGTGTGGTGGGTATCACTATGCCAGGATTCGGCACCACCAACCGTACTTATACCAACGCCACCAATCTTATGAAGGTGTTGGGAATAACCATACGAGAGATAAGCATAGCCGATGCTTGCAATCAGCATTTCCGCGACCTCGGCTATGACCCTGCCCAGCGTGACGTCACTTATGAGAACTCACAGGCCCGTGAGCGTACCCAGATACTCATGGATGCTGCCAACCAGATGAATGGCATCGTCGTAGGCACCGGCGACCTTAGCGAGCTGGCTCTTGGATGGGCTACCTATAATGGCGATCATATGTCGATGTACGGAGTTAATGCCTCGGTGCCCAAAACTCTAGTTAGGCACCTAGTGATATGGACGGCCCACAATGTGGCCGACGAGGGTTGTCGTGAGGTGCTGGAGGATATTGCCGCCACGCCCATCAGTCCAGAGCTCCTGCCGGCTGACGAGCAGGATAATATCACCCAGAAGACAGAGGACTTGGTAGGTCCATATGAATTGCACGATTTCTTCCTCTATTATATGGTCCGTCACGGCTTTGCTCCTAAGAAGATTGCCTTTTTGGCTCATGAGGCCTTTGCCGGGCAGTATGATGACGACACCATTCGTAAGTGGTTGCGTACCTTCCTGCGGCGTTTCTTCCAACAGCAGTTTAAGCGCAGCTGCCTACCCGACGGTCCTAAGGTGGGATCCTGCTCACTGTCGCCCCGTGGCGACTGGCGAATGCCCAGCGATGCTGATGCGGCACAGTGGTTGGCAGAATTAGACTGACGCCATGAAAAGAATAGTCACCTTATTTATATATATAGCCTTTCTTCTCTCCGTTGCCCAGGCCACTTCTCCTGACAAGAAGGTCGCCGACGGGATAACCCTCTTTGCTGTAGCCTCTTTACCGCAGGGGGAGGATCAGGTTTTTCTTGGCGACAGCGTGGTAGTTACTTTGACTCTCTATTCCAACGTCAATTTCGAGAATATAAAAAACAAGAGTACCAAGCAGCCCTCTGTCAAGCATGCCACCATCCACCGCTACCGCCCCGGGCGCAGGCTCAGTCAGGATGTGGCTGTCTATCAGGGCAAGCGTTATTATGCCGTGGCAGCTGAGCAGTATGTCTTGACGCCTTCGGATCTGGGCGAGCTGACTTTTCCTGTCCAGCAGTATGATGTCGTGCTTGGCGTGCAGGTAAGGAGCAATGATCCCTTTGATCCTTTCGGTTCTTTCTTCCCCTTTGGGCGCTCTCAGACGCAGCAGGTCAAGAAGTCATGCTCTTCTGCCCCCCTGAAGATAAAGGTGGCCAAACGTCCACGCAAGACTATTCTTGAATTGCAGCAAAGCGGAGCGATGGTTATGTGATATGTGAAATGTGATATGTCAGAGGGGAGATGCGAGGTCAGATATTTTGCCTCACATCTCCCTTTTGGCATCTTTTTTTCCGTATTTGTTGGTGTAAAGTTTGGCGGGATTGCTAAAAAATGCTAAATTCGCACCGCATTATGCCCTGTTTTGAGTACGGGAGCGTGTCATTATTTGTGATGATAAATCTTAAAAATACTAATACTTAATTTTATGTGGTTAACTAATTCTTCGATTGGAAGGAAGGTAGTAATGTCCGTTACGGGACTTGCCCTGATTCTCTTCCTTACGTTTCATGCATGCATGAACGTGGTTGCCCTGTTCAGTGCTGAGGCTTACAATGCCATCTGCGCTTTTCTGGGCGCTAACTGGTATGCTGTGGTGGCTACGGCGGCTCTGGCTGCACTGGTTGCCCTGCATTTCATCTTTGCCATCATCCTTACCTTGCAGAATCGCAAAGCCCGCGGTGGCAGCAACTATGCTGTCAGCACCAAGGTCGTTGCCGGCAAGGTGGAGTGGGCGTCTAAGAACATGTTTGTACTGGGCATTATCGTATGCCTCGGTCTGCTGCTACACCTCTACAACTTCTGGTACAACATGATGTTTGCCGAGTTGGTAGGAGTGGAAGGCCCGCTGTCCCCTACCGACGGCTATGCTTTCATCGTGCAGACCTTCAGCTGCCCCGTTTACGCTGGGCTTTACATTGTTTGGCTCGTGGCTCTGTGGTTCCACCTCAGCCACGGCATGTGGAGTGCCTTCCAGACTCTCGGCGCCAGTGGCAAGACCTGGCTTCCGCGCGTCAAGGCTATCAGTATTGTTTGGAGTACAGTGGTAATCCTTATGTTCATCGTCGTGGTGGTTTACTTCGCCCTCGGTTTCGGCTGTGAGTGCAGCGCTGCCTGTGGCGACGGCTGTGCCCAGGCTGCCGCCTGCGGTTCAGCCTGCTAGGTTTTTATTCCTCAAGTATCTTATATAGTTCCTATAGAATCTATAGTTCCTATAATAAAAAAGCAAGACAATGACTAAACTTAATTCCAGAATACCTGAGGGTCCCGTATCAGAGAAGTGGACCAACTATAAGGCTCACCAGAAGTTGGTGAACCCCAAGAACAAGCTCAAACTCGATGTAATCGTGGTCGGCACCGGTCTGGCAGGAGCCAGCGCAGCCGCCTCGCTGGGCGAGATGGGCTTCAACGTGCTCAATTTCTGCATCCAGGATAGCCCCCGCCGTGCTCACTCCATCGCAGCGCAGGGCGGTATCAATGCAGCTAAGAATTATCAGAACGACGGCGACTCAGTCTATCGCCTCTTCTACGACACCGTAAAGGGCGGTGACTATCGTGCCCGTGAGGCCAATGTCTATCGTCTGGCTGAGGTGAGCAACAATATCATCGACCAGTGTGTGGCTCAGGGAGTGCCTTTTGCCCGTGAGTATGGTGGCATGCTTGCCAACCGCTCCTTCGGCGGTGCCCAGGTTAGCCGTACCTTCTATGCCAAGGGTCAGACCGGCCAGCAGCTTCTGCTTGGAGCCTACAGTGCCCTCAGCCGCATGGTAGAGGCCGGCAAGGTGAAGCTCTTCACCCGCTATGAGATGGAGGATGTAGTAATTATCGACGGCCGTGCCCGCGGCATCATCGCCCGCAACCTCGTCAGCGGCAAACTCGAGCGCTTCACCGCCAACGCAGTGGTGATAGCCACCGGCGGCTACGGCAACACCTATTTCCTCTCCACCAACGCCATGGGCTGCAACTGCTCCGCCGCTATGGCCTGCTATCGCAAGGGAGCCATGTTTGCCAACCCCTCTTACGTACAGATACACCCCACCTGCATCCCCGTCCACGGCGACAAGCAGTCTAAGCTTACCCTTATGTCTGAGTCGCTCCGCAACGACGGCCGCATCTGGGTACCCAAGAAACTGGAGGATGCCAAGGCACTGCAGGCCGGCACCAAGCAGGGCTGGGACATCCCCGAGGAAGACCGCGACTACTATCTGGAGCGTCGCTATCCCGCCTTCGGTAACCTTGTGCCCCGCGACGTAGCCAGCCGTGCCGCCAAGGAGCGCTGCGACAAGGGCTATGGCGTCAACAACACCGGTCTGGCCGTATTCCTCGATTTCTCTGAATCCATCCAGCGCCTCGGCATCGATGAGATCCGCCAGCGTTATGGCAACCTCTTTGATATGTATGAGGAGATAACCGATGTCAATCCGGGCGAGTTCGTACAGAGCGTCAACGGCATCGACTACTACAAGCCAATGATGATCTTCCCCGCCATCCACTACACTATGGGCGGTATCTGGGTTGACTATGAACTGCAGACCACCATTCCCGGCCTCTTCGCCATCGGTGAGTGCAACTTCTCTGACCACGGAGCCAACCGCCTCGGAGCCTCCGCCCTCATGCAGGGTCTGGCCGACGGATATTTCGTACTGCCCTACACCATCCAGAACTACCTCTCCGATCAGGCCGTATGGCCCAAGGTCAGTACCGACCTGCCCGAGTTTGCCGAGGCAGAGAAGAGCGTTGATGCCGAGATCGACCGCCTCATGGGCATCCAGGGCAAGCGCTCTGTTGACTCTATCCACAAGGAGCTGGGCCACATCATGTGGGAGCATGTAGGCATGGGTCGCACCAAGGAAGGTCTGGAGGAAGGCCTCAAGCTTCTCAAGGCACTGCGCAAAGAGTTCAACGAAAACCTCTTCGTGCCAGGTAAGAAAGACGAGCTCAATACTGAGCTTGACAAGGCTATCCACCTCCGTGACTTCATCACCATGGGTGAGCTCGTAGCCACCGACGCCCTCCACCGCGAGGAGTCATGCGGCGGCCACTTCCGCGAGGAGCACCAGACCGAAGAAGGCGAAGCCAAGCGTGATGACGAGAACTTCTTCTACGTAGGCTGCTGGGAGTATCAGGGAACCGACGAGAAAGCCCCTGTCCTCCACAAGGAGCCTCTCGAGTATGAGGCTATCAAGGTGCAGACACGTAACTATAAGAACTAACCCTTAAACCAACAGAACTATGGCAAAGAATATTTCATTCACAATACGCTATTGGAAGCAGAATGGTCCTAAGGATAAGGGTCATTTCGATACCCACGAGATGAAGAACATCCCCGACGACACCTCGTTCCTCGAGATGCTCGACATCCTCAACGAAGAGCTCATAGAGGAGGGCAAGGAGCCCTTCGTCTTCGACCACGACTGCCGCGAGGGAATCTGCGGTATGTGCTCGCTCTATATCAACGGCACACCCCACGGCAAGACAGCCACCGGTGCTACCACCTGCCAGCTCTACATGCGCCGCTTTAAGGACGGCTGCACCATCACCGTGGAGCCCTGGCGTTCTGCTGCCTTCCCCGTAATCAAGGACTGCATGGTCGATCGCTCCGCCTTCGACAAGATTATCCAGGCCGGTGGTTATACCTCCGTACGTACTGGCCAGCCCCAGGATGCCAACGCCATTCTTATCCCCAAGCAAGATGCCGACGAGGCCATGGACTGCGCCACCTGCATCGGCTGCGGCGCATGCGTGGCAGCCTGCAAGAACGGCTCCGCTATGCTCTTCATCAGCTCCAAGGTCAGCCAGCTCGCACTCTTGCCCCAAGGAAAACCCGAGGCAGCCAAGCGCGTCAAGGCCATGGTAGCCCGCATGGATGAGCTCGGCTTCGGCAACTGCACCAACACCCGTGCCTGCGAGGCAGTATGCCCGAAGAATGAGACCATCGCCAACATCGCTCGCCTCAACCGCGAGTTCCTGAAGGCTAAGGCAAAAGACTAGCAAGACCGATAACCGTTAAACATAGCAGCCTTCGCAGTGCGCGGGGGCTGCTTTTTTTAATAATCCCTCATGAATTCTTGAATATGCAGAATAGTATTTCTAATTTTGCAGCGAGAAGCAATTATTAACTTGTCAACTAAAAACCAAACGACAATGAAAATAGGAGACAAAGCCCCTGAGATATTGGGCAAGGATGAGCAGGGACGGGATATCCGTCTTAGTGACTATAAGGGCAGGAAGCTGGTGCTGTATTTCTATCCGAAGGACAACACTAGCGGATGTACGGCAGAGGCTTGCAGTCTGCGCGACCACTATGCAGAGTTGCAGGGTGCCGGCTATGAGGTGGTCGGAGTGAGCAAGGACTCTGCCGCCTCCCACGTGAAGTTTAAGGAGAAGCATGCACTGCCCTTCCCGCTGATTGCCGATGTCGACAAGACGCTGTTGGAGGCCATGGGCGCCTGGGGCGAGAAGATGATGTACGGCAAGAAGACAATGGGCACTATCCGCACTACCTTTATAATAAATGAGGAGGGCGTGATAGAGCAAATACTTGCCGGAAAGCAAGTCAAAACCAAGGAACACGCCGAGCAAATCCTGAAACAATAGAAGAACGATCAATAGCTGATAATTGTTAAATATAGCAGTCTTTGCAGAACACGGAGGCTGCTATATTTTGTACTCCTAATTTGTTAATGCGCGTAAGAATAGAAGGTGAATGCATTTCTCCAGGCGGACTCTGATAAGGGAAATTTCTTTGCAGAGCGGAGAGAATATTATGCAGTGCTCGCAAGAATTGCAACCGTAGAAATAAAATATAAAGCAGAGCGCGAGAAAATTAATCGCGTCGAGATTTCAATTTCTTAGATAAGAATCAATAGTTTCTTAACTAAGAAACAATGGTGTCTTAACTAAGAAACAATAGTGTCTTAGCTAAGAAATTGTTGCGTCTTAGCTAAGAAATTGACGTGAGCTCGCATTTAGATTTCATAACTACGCAGTTGTATTTAGTTGGTTCACAATTATATTTCTTGAGTTCACAGTTATATTTCTTGACTTCGCAGTTGTGTTTCTTGAGAACCCAGTTGGATTTAGCTTATAGGCAGTTGTTTTTAGGTAGTGGGCTGTTGGAATTCTGTTGTAGGCAGCAGGATTTCGATAGTGAGCATCTGGATTTCGGTAGCGAGTAATTAGTTTTTTTCGGTGGGTAATAGGGTGTTGTCAGTGTGTGGTTGGGTTTGTTGAAATTATGGATTGAAGGTGTAATTGTGTCGTTCGGATTATTGCCTCTGCTTGGTTTTTGAAAGGATGTGTTTTTTTTGCCGGAAAATGCGATTAAAAATGGAACTTCGCTGTATTTTGCCGGAAAAAAGGTAACTTTGCAGCCAGAAGAAGTGGTGAAAAGGCAGCCTCTAACTGTCGCAGCAATGTCGACGAACAGGTTGACCGCTGGCAATGCCGCTTCCGGCGTCCGCGCCTTCCCCCTGAGCTTAGACGGTGACGTTGCGGTGATTCGGGACGAGACGTTAGATGTTAACAATCAACCAATCTGCGACCTTTCGGGCCGCAAAGTGAACAGCCAGTTGCGCAAAGGTATTTATATCGTCAACGGCAAGAAGGTAATGGTAAAATAATCAGCTTGGTAGGAAAGAGAGAGCAATTTCTCTGCCGAAAGCGAGGAAAAATAGGATTTGAATGTCTGTTTGTTTGTCATTGAAGAAGATTGCCTCTTCGCCCTTAAAGGCTCCTGCAAGTTTTGCTTCGGCTTCGCCGACAGCGAAAGAGCCTTTTCGCGATGCTTGCGGCATTGCCGCTGTTGGGCGTGATGCTCAGCAAGTGCCCAGGCTGCTGGATGAGAACGGCGTGGGGTGGAACACCATCGGTTGCTGCTGTTGGCAGCATGACTATCCCTATGTGCCCAAGGCAGAGTTCCGCATCGCATACACTGACGAGGCTTTCCTGGTGCATTACCGTGCGAGCGAGCTGACCGTCAGGGCGAAGTACGGTGCAGATGACGGCAAAGTGTGGACCGACTCATGCATGGAGATGTTTTTGTCGCCGTGTCCTGAGGATGGCAGCTACTATAATTTGGAGTGCAACTGCATTGGCACTGTGCTGCTCGGCTATCATGATGCCGATGGCAATAAGTCGAGAGCTGCTTATGACGTTACGGCCGGCATTGGCCGATGGGCTTCGCTGGGCCGCAGTCCCTTTGCAGAGCGCGAGACCGAGGGTCCCTGGGAGGTGGCGCTGATTGTGCCGTTCGCCTGCTATTGGAGGCACGCTTTCCGCCCAGAGGCTGGGACGCAGATGCGAGGAAATTTCTATAAGTGCGGCGATGAATTGCGTACGCCTCATTTCCTTTCGTGGGCTCCTATCGAGTGGGAGAGGCCAAACTTCCATCTGCCGCAGTTTTTTGGTCAGCTGCGTTGCCAGTAGTATAATTTTGTCAACATTTTTTACCGAAAAAAGGTTGATTGACACTTTTAGACTCTCATTTCTTGGCAGGTTGCGACTATTTGCGTAATTTTGGCATAATTGTTTAGTAAATAGTAACTTCTCAAACTGTGAAATAATGAAAAGGTTTCTTCTCCTTGCTATGCTCGCCCTGATGATCAGTGGTCAGTGGTCGACGGTTGACGGTCAAAACTATAAGAACGCTTCCGAGCCCGATAAGATGTGGGGCTACTACTGCTACCGCGAGGTGCCTGTGAAGGGCGTGACCGTTGATCCCGACGTATATCGTGAGACGGATACCAAATGGTATGACGCACGCACCACAGAGGGTATCATGAGCTCGATGCCCACTGTGCAGGATATGATCCTAGCCTACCACTACCGCATACCCAACGGCCATGTGAAGGCCGACGTGGTGTGGAAGAACAAGTACGCCAAGTTCGCCAAGGTCAAGGTGAGGGTGGTGCACCCCCACTCGGGGCAGGTGCTCTACAACGGAGAGTTCGGCAACACCGAGCTGGCCTCCACGGAGAGGACCAGCGTGCTGTTTCCTGACATCAACTTCCCCACCGACGATTTCTACCGCATAGAGCTGCGATGCGACGACTGGGGAGCCCTGCAGTCCATCAACTATTTCAACTACTACCGCGAGAGCGAGTTGCCCGTGCTGATTCCGCGCAACTTCGGCGGCACGTCGGCATTTATGAGTCCTTGGCACAGCACCCACCCCGAGGCTCCGGAGGGCGATGCCTACGACTGGATCTATGTGGAGGGCAGGGTGAACAGTGACCGAAACTTCCCGGGCACCTACTACATGATGGTGGGCACGCCTACCGGATACATGGGCATGCAGACCAACTATGCCGTCGGCGACAACGACTTCGTGAGGAGCACCCTCTTCTCAGTGTGGGATGCCGCCAATATGGATGAGGATCCCAACCTGGCTGAGTATCTGCAGTCGAAGGTGCTCGACGGCCACCTTGATGCCGTCCACACCCATGCCGGCGGCGAGGGATCGAGTGCCTCGGTGATGTTTAAGGATGACCCCAAGTGGTGGAGAGACGACCACTGGATACAGTTCCTGGTGAACTTCCGCCCGATGACCACTCCCGTAACCGTGAAGGACCGCAATGGGCGCGACTCCACGTTTAACTACGGATACACCGTCACCACGGCGTGGTATAAGGTTGACACCATGCCCGAGTGGCGCTATATGGCCAGCATCCGCGCTGCCGGCATCTGCCGCAACGTGAGCGGATGGTATGACTTCATCGAGCCCTTTACCAGCTATGCAGGCAACAAGATGCACACCGTCTATCACCGCCACCCCGCCATGCGCTCGGCAGCCAGCGGCAAGTGGTATAACTGCAATCAGCTGGTGCACGGCTATGACGATAATGGTGACAAGGACCGCCGATACCATACCGACATCGGACGCGGCGCCACATCGCTCTACGACAACTGCTTCCGCATGGATATGGGCGGCTACGTCCACTGGCACGACAGCGCTGAGGTGGTGCCCCTGGCTAAAGACATGAGTTTTGTGGACACAATCCAGATTGACATCCTCAACCGTAGGGTGAACGAGACTCTGGCCTACGACGACTACTATAATCTCAACGAACGCATCAACGCCTGCGCTGAGCACGTAACGGCATGGCGCGTTATGAACGACCAGACCAGCACGCCCAGCTCGGCGCCGAGCGTCATTGACGCCAATAAGACAACCTATTGGTACACCTCGACCTATCCAGCCTATCTGGCCCTGGAAGCCGACACGGAGCAGACCTTCAGCAGCTTTGAACTCTATTGGTCAACGCAGTATGACACACGTGCCCACTTTGTGGATTTCTATACCAGCGACGACGGCGAGAACTGGACGCTGGCCTACGACAGCCTGGAGGTGCGCTGCCTTGACCGCATTGACGTGACATTGCCCAAGCCGCTCAAGACAAAGTATCTGCGCATGATGTTCCACCATAAATACACCTCCAACAAGTCATTGCGCATCAACGAGATAACCATGAGGGGCGAGTTTGACCTGGACGGCGTGAAGGCCCTGGCCAAGGAACTGCTGGATAAGGCCGGCACCCCCGACAACTATCCCGAGAGCGACCTGCAGGAGCTTAAGGCTGTCTATGCTGACGGCACCTGCACCGACGCGCAGGCTCTGGCAACAGCCCTGCAAGACGTGAGCCGCAAGAGCTCATTCCTGCGTACCTATCTGGTCAACAACCGCATCAATCTGGCACAGGAGCACGCCTACTATATGCCGGGCATGAACGGCCAGGGTGCTCTGGCTGCTACGGCCGACGGCAAGCTGACCAGCAAGGGTGCCACCATTGACGGCGCTCTCGCCCAGTATCAGGACAAGGCTGTGATGGACGACCCCTACTGCAACTGGCAGGTGATGCACGATGAGCCATTTACGGCTTACTACCTTTATAATATCGGCGCGAAGAAATTCCTCAACACTAAGGCAGAGGGCGGACTGAGCGATGAGCCTCAGGCTCTGCTGCCCAGACAGTGGGGTAAGGGATTCTATATCAGCGTGGAGGATACCAAGGAAATCATCGGCTTCGACCCCACTACAGCTGAGCTGCTCACCCTCGACAGCAGAACATCCAACCGCAATTTCTTCTACGTTTATGACAACTTCCGTATGATTCAGCCTGTGGCTGTGGCCGACTCGCTGCGTCAGTACACCGAGCCCGGTGACAAGCTGGCCCTTTACAAGGCTGGCATCGGGGAGATGCTCAATGCCCCCGTGGGAGTAGTGGGCGGATTCACTAGCGAGGAGGCCCGCGAGGCTTTGCAGACTGCCTACGACAATGCCGATTCCGACCCCATGGCTTTCATTGAGGCCGTGGAGAACGTGGACGTGCTGGAGTTTGACCCCGACAATACTGTCTACCGCTTTGCCTCGACAGACGAGAGTCTGGCCTCCACACCGTATATCTCTGCCGACGAAGCTCTGCGTATCTATGCAAAAGCCGACAGCAAGGGGCCTGACCAGATATGGCGATTTGAGAAGAAAAACGATGGCTACACCATCTCGTCGCAGGGCGTAACCCTCAAGCCTATGGGTAACCGCGTGGGCGAGACCATCAGCTCGACGTCCAACTACAACCTTGGCGGCATCTTCACCCTCAGTCAGCCCTCGTGGGGTAAGAACTACATTGCCGCCTCAGAGTTTGCCGCTGCCGTAGTTAACGGCGCTAACTCGCCTATCAAGAGTGCTGCGCCCGAAGCAGCGGGCAGCACATGGTACGTGGAGCCTGCCCAGACGGCCAGCTTCTCGCTCAACTCGGTGGGCGTTACTTCGGTATTCTTTGATTACACTATCATTCTGCCTGGTAATGTCAATGCCTACGGAGTGAGTGGAGTGAACAGCGACGGCACCCTGCAGCTTATCAGCCTGGGTGACACTATACCGGCCCGCACCGGTGCCATCATTGTTGGCGACAACTATCAAAAGGTAACCGTAGAAGTGTCGGGCGCCGACGTGCCTGCCAAGGAGGGCAATCTACTCAAGGGCGTATTCTTCCGCAATACATCGCTGGCCAAGGGTACCTTCATGACTCTGGCCACCGCCAGCGGCAAGCCCGTGATGAAGAAGCCTGCCATAGCAGTGGTCAACGCCAACCAGGTCTATCTGCCCCTCTCCGACGATATGCCCAGCCTGGCCAATTATACCTTCAATGAGGAGGACATAACGGGAATAGTAGGTCAAGAGTCAAGAGCCGAGAGTCAGGAGTCAATGGTCAATGGTCAATCTACCTACGACCTGCAGGGCCGCAAGGTCAGTGGCACCGTGAAGGGTGGCATCTATATCCGCAACCATCACAAGATTTTGCAAAAATAATATAACCTTATTTTATTAATATTGTAATGAAAAGACAATTGCTATCTTTTGCCGCCATCATGCTGATGTTATTGTGCGGCACAGGCCTTGTCAAGGCCCAGAATGTTACGGTTGACGGTATAGACTACGCCTTAGGCGAAGGTACCGCGACTGTAGTAAAAGGCACCTACTCAGGTGAAGTGGTTATACCAGAGTACATTGAGGTGGACGGCGCCTTCTACGATATTACCGCAGTGTCCGACCGCTGCTTCCGCGATAATCACGACCTTGAGTCGGTGACGTTTAAGGGCAAGTCGGTGGACTTTGAGGGTGTAGCAACATTTGAGAACTGCGAAAACCTGCACACCATCGTGATGCCTGAGCAGTCTTACAAACTTGGCGAGTGGTCGTTTGCCGGATGTTCCAAACTGCAGACCATTCAGATTCCCGAGGGTATCTCCGACATAGGCAACTCGATGTTCAAGAACTGCTCTGAGCTCTATGAGATTACCCTGCCCTCCACGCTTACACGCATTCGTATCGACGTATTCCGCAGCACCCCCATGCTGCAGACCGTATACCTCAACACCAGTGAGGCTCCCAGCGTGGACAACAGTCCCCTGACCGCCGGAGCCACGGTAGTGGTGCCCGACGAGTATAAGGATAACTTTTCTTCTACATGGTGCGGTGCCATTGTGATGAGCAAGTCTGACTTTGAGCATCCCTCATCCTACACTGAGCTGAAGGTCTATATCGACCTCATCAGTGAGAGCGGCATATCCTATGAGGCCGGTACAACCCCCGGCACTTATCCTGCTGACAAGGTGGAAACCTTTGAGACTGCCCTTATCAACGCCATGATGATGTTGGAGGGCGACTATAGCGAAGAGGAGTACGCTGAGGCCCTTGAGAACCTCAAGAGTCTCCGTGAGGACCTCGACAAGTCGTTCAACCCTCTTGTCGACGGCTACTACTATATCGTGAGCGCCTACCCCGACTTCCTTGTTAAGCAGTCGGAGGAGAAAGCTATGAGCGTTGACGGCAACAAGCTGACCTGGAAGACGTTCAGCGAGAATGACCCCACCGAGGTTTTCCATATTGTGCCCAAGGGGAAAAATATATATACCATCCAGAGCTACTCCAACGAGAAGTACATCAAGTCCTCCTCTAGCGCACAGGCCAGTCAGAAGGTACTCCTCTCGGCTGATCCTCTCACCGAGCAGACCATCACCCCCATCGGCTCGCTGCAGTGGCTGATTGCAAACACATTCTGCGACATATCCTACCACCCCGAGGGCCACGGCTCCGGCTCCGGCAAGAAGGGTGACATAGTGACCTACAATGGCAATGATCTCAACGGTATCTCAACATGGTATCTGCGCTATGTGGACGAGAGCCGCCTTGACGAGCTCGCAGCCGTTAAGGCCCAGCTCGCGCTCAACGACGAGATTGCCGCGCTGATAGAGGAGGCCTATGAGCTCCGCGACAAGACCATCAGCTATATCAAGACCGACAAGCTCATCACCAAGGTTGACGACGACGACCCCACTCAGGGACAGATTATTTCCAACGCCAAGGATGAGTCAGAGGGCACCTATGCCTCGCTCATTGACGGCGATCTGAGCGGTGACAAGTTCTTCCACTCTTCCTATCATACCGATCCTCATGCGTTCAACTATCTGCAGGTTGACCTGCTGGACAACAGTGTGAGCGGATTCCAGGCCCTGCTGGCCCTCCGTTCCGGTGCCTACGGCACTGCCGATGCTCCCGAGGAGATTGCCATCTATGCCACCAACGACACCACCGGCACCTATGCCGGCACCGAGGTGATGGACTCCATCTGCACCATCAACCTCACCTGGGAGAACATACGCTATCAATATACTCCCATCATTGACCTCGGCAAGGATTATCGCTATCTGCGCTTCACCGTCAAGAAGACCCACGAGAACCGCTCCGGCGGCTTCGAGCACCCCTTCTTCTGCCTCGGCGAGCTTCAGGTCTATGGCATGTCCCTCGACACAGAGCACTCGCAGTACTACTACATGGATGGCATGAAGGAGGCTGTTGACAACATGGCCACCGCTACAGGCGAGGCTGAAGGTGTGCTGGCCGAAGGCACCACTACTCAGGAGGATATCGACAAGCTTCGTGCAGCCATTGATGCAGTGAAGGAACTCTATATAGACACCGTGGCCCTCAACACTGCCATTGCCTATGCTGAGAACCTGATTGCCAATACCGAGGTTGGCGATGAGCTTGGCCAGACCACCCAGGAGGCCATCGACGCCCTGCAGAGCGTGCTCAACGAGGTTAAGACAGCTGCCTTTGCCGACCCGCTCGTCAAGGCCGACGTTGATGCCGCCACCAAGAAAATGACTGAGGCCAACGAAGCCTTTGTCAAGACCATCAAGGGCATTGAGCCTAACACATGGTACTACATCGTGTCAACTGCCGTCTACCGCGAGGGTGACCCCGGCGAGGATGACGCACGCTGCATTGACAATGTAATCTACGCCTCCGGCACAGGCGAGAATGATGCCCTTAAATGGGGCCTCAACGAGGAAGGCACCATGGGCTATATCTACAATCCCTATGCCATGTGGCGCTTTGTGCCCATCGAGGGTTCCGACAGTTACTATGTGCAGAACCTCGGCAACGGCTTCTACATGGGCGACACCAACGGTGCAGAGGCTACTGTCAAGGTCAGCTACACTGGTGTGCCCTACAAGGTGGGATTCCTCGGCGGCGGCCAGTTTGAACTCATCCCTGCCGGCAATGGCAACACCCTGCAGCTCCACGCTAAGGGCGACGGCAACACCGTGGTTTGCTACGACGACGGTGGCTTCAACTCCGCTTCTTCCTGGACTTTCTCCACAGTGGAGGACAAGGCCGACATGATTGTTTACTCCAGCGTGCTCTACAACTTCACCGACGTTATGTGTGTTCCGTTCAACCTTGTAAGTGTGGCTGAGCTCAACGATGACGTCCACACCTATGCTGTTAAGAGCATGACCTACGATGCTGATACCGATGAGACTACCATCGAGCTCTACGACAAGGAAGAGTTTGCTGCCGGCGAGCCCTGCATCATCTGGATTGGTGACCCCGAGGGCGAAGGCGACAGCGATCCCTATGAGCTCGTTATTCCATTCCCCACAGAGGTGGTCAGCGCACCCATCAATGGCAATGGTATCTCCGGTTGCCTGCACGGTGCCGGCTTCCCTGCCAAGACGGCTTTCTCTACCGGCCGCAAGTATGTAGTGGCTGACGACGGTGTAGGCATTGGCGCACAGACCGGTGTCATCGACCCGCAGACCTACAAGGGTGCTGTTGAGGACGTCGAGACCGCCAGGACTCTCGTGTTAACTGGCCTCCGTGCTATCGGCAATCCTGCCGACGTTGACGGCAACGGAGACGTTAACACTGCTGACGTGGTTGCCGTCTATGCCTTTATCATCAACGGCGAAGCTTCTGGCTTCACTGCCAGTGCTGCCGATGTGAACGGTGACGGCGACGTCAACTCTGCCGACGTTGTGGCCATCTATACCGCCATAGTAGGCCCCAGCGGTGTCGGAAGCCGTGCTTTCAAGGTACAGATGCAGAAGATACTCCAGGAGAAGTAAACCGTAGAAAATATTGTTAATTAGGAATTAGGAATTAGAAATTAGGAATCCTGCGGAGTCCCGTTGACTAGGACCAGGCAATTTCTAATTACTAATTTCTAATTCCTAATTTTTAAATTATAATTCTTGCAATTCCTACCGACCACAAGAAAAGAAGTAGAGCAGCGCGGCTGGCAGCAACTTGATGTCATCCTTTTCAGTGCCGATGCCTACGTTGACCACCCCGCTTTCGGGGCGGCAGTTATCGGCAGGCTTCTTGAGAGTCTAGGTCTTAGGGTGGCCATTGTGCCACAGCCTGACTGGCATGGTGACTTCCGCGACTTCCGCAAGCTGGGCAGGCCCCGCTATTTCTTTGGAGTGTCGCCCGGAGCCATGGACTCAATGGTTAATAAATATACCGCCGCCCGTCGCCTAAGGTCGGAGGATGCCTATAGTCCCGACGGTCGCCATGACAAGCGCCCCGAGTACCCCACTATTGTCTATACCAAGATTCTTAAGCAGTTATGGCCTGATGCCCCCGTAGTGCTGGGCGGCATTGAGGCCTCAATGCGTCGAGTGGTACACTACGACTATTGGCAGGAGCGCTTACGACCTTCCATCCTCGTGGATTCGGGTGCTGATCTCATCACTTATGGTATGGGTGAACAGCCCAACACGGCTCTCGTTCGGCTGATAGACGAAAAGCTGCTGCATGGCCGTGAGGAGGCTCAAGCCTCCGCTGCCGATCTGCACCAGCTGCTGTCAAAGTATCCCATACGTCAGACGGTAAGATTGGCTGATAAAGAGGAAAGTTCAAATAATACCATTTTCCTTCACTCCTATGCCGACTGCCTTGCCGACCGTCGCAAGCACGCTGAGAATTTCCGACACATTGAGGAGGAAAGCAACAGTTTGCAGCCATGCCGTATTGTGCAGGAGCAGTCCAAGGGAGTGTGGGCGTTGGTGGAGCCGCCGTTCCCGCCGATGACTACTAAGGAGATTGACCGCTCCTTCGATCTGCCTTACACCCGGCTGCCGCATCCCAAGTACAGGGGCAAGCGCATACCTGCCTACGAGATGATACGGCATTCCGTATGTATCCACCGCGGATGCTTCGGAGGATGTGCTTTCTGCACCATCTCTGCCCATCAGGGCAAGTTCATCATGAGCCGATCTAAGGAGAGTATTCTTCGCGAGGTCAGGCAGATAACGCGGATGCCTGACTTCAAGGGCTACCTTAGCGACCTTGGCGGCCCGTCGGCCAATATGTATATGATGGGCGGCCGTGACAAGAGCCTCTGCCAGCACTGCAAGCGCCCCTCGTGTATTCATCCTTCTATCTGCCGTAACCTCAACACGGATCATCAGCCGCTGCTTGACCTCTATCGTGCTGTGGATGCTGTACCCGGCATAAAGAAGAGTTTCATAGGTAGCGGAGTCCGCTATGATCTTCTCCTCGACCGTGATGTTGCTGCGCGTGAATATGCCGAAGAGTTGATAAGAAATCATGTGTCGGGTCGCCTTAAGGTGGCACCGGAGCATACCGAAGATCATGTGCTGCGCCTGATGCGTAAGCCGTCCTTTGATCTTTATTATAAATTCAAGGAAATATTTGACCAAGTGTGCCGCCGTTACCGTCTGCCTTATCAGATAGTGCCTTATTTCATTTCCTCTCATCCTGGGTGTACGGAGCGCGACATGGCTGCCCTTGCCCGCAAGACCCATGCCCTGGGCCTACGCTTGGAACAGGTGCAGGACTTTACTCCTACGCCTATGACAGTCAGTACCACTGCCTGGTATACAGGATTCCATCCCTACACACTTAAGCCTGTCAGCTCTGCCCATTCTCCTGCTGACAAGCAGCGCCAACGCAGCTATTTTAATACGCCGAAGAAGAAACCTCTTGGGTAAATTAGGAATTAGAAATTAGGAATTAGAAATTTTTGCGAAGTCCCGTTAAGATTTGTATGCCTTCGGCATTGCCGCTTCGCTCTCAGACTTTCTCTGTATGTTGGTACCGGCTTCGCCGACAGCCAACGAAAGTCTTTGCGATGCCTTCGGCATTGCCGCTTCGCTCTCGCAGTTCTTTTTTTGCCAGCCCGCGCCAGGCGCGACCACTGGCGAACTGCTCGCGATGTCTTCGGCATTCCTAATTCCTAATTTCTAATTCCTAATTTTAGAAATTAAAGTTGAGATCTACTCCCACCTGCAACGGGCGGCCCTTCTGGGCGTATGCGCGGTTCATGGAATGGAAGTAGAATGTATGGTAGTGCTTGTCTAGCAGGTTGCGCCCCCATAGATTGATGCTGCATTTGCCGAAGTTCAGCAGTGCGTGAGCCCCGAAGGTGAAATAGATGGCCTGGCTTGTGCTGTTAGCCTCATCCCAGTAGATGCGGCCTGTAGCCAGCGTGTTAACGCCGAGGGTGAGGGAAAGAGGCTTGAGGTTTGAGGTTTGAGATTTGAGGTTTGAGCAGTCCACGGCCTTCCAGTCGAGGCCGGCGCTCAGGGTATGGCGCGGAATGAAGGGCACATAGTTGTGGGTATAGTCTTGGCCGGAGCCGTCGTCATATTTGGTGAAGGTGGCGCGTGTGAACCCATAGTCGGCCCATGTGTAGATGCGCTCGGTGGGGGTATATCTTAGGCTCAGCTCGGCGCCCCAGCTGCGGCTGCGTCCGGCGTTGACCATCATACGGCCAAATCCGTTGTCGGAGAAGCGGGCTATCTGCTGGTCTCTCACGGTGGTAAGGAAGAGGGCTGCGTCGATGGTAAGCCGTCGGTCTGGCAGGCTGAGCTTGGTGCCGGCCTCGTAGGTCCAGCTGAACTCAGGCTTGTAGCTTACGGTACCCTTGATGTCGTCTTCTGCCGTTTCAGCGTGGGTGGGGCGCAGGTCGTTCATCATCTTGGTGCGCATTCCGCTTTGCAGCATGTCGGAGAACATCTGGATGTTGTAGCCACCGGAGCGGTGTCCCTTGGCGGCTGAGAGATAGAGTATTCCCCCGTCAGTGCGGTTCTTTCCGATTTTCCACGTCACGGTAGCCTTGGGCAGCACCTCAAGGTTGTTGTCCTTCAGTTTGCCCTTGTACTGCGGCTGCACGGTAAGGTTCTGATATTGCGGCATGCTGCGCCCCATAATAAGGAAATCATAGTTCACTCCGGCCTCCGACAGATAGGTGAGGCTGTTGTGCTCATAGTCCAGGCGTACGCCGAGGCTGGCGGCGAGGCGGTCAGTGAAGTTGACTGTTGACTGATGGAACACGGCGGCATTGAAAACAGGACTGCTGAAGTCGTTGACGGTAGGCATTTTTGTACTGTTGAACCGTACGTCCATCTGCGGAGCGCCGCTGCTTTGGTGCGCTTGGTCAAGGTAGCCGTTGATAGTCTGCTCCAGGAAGCTGAGGCCGTTGCGGTGGAAGGTCACGGGGCTATGGGTGGTAAGCCACTGCCTGCTCATGCTCAGGCCTGTGATCCATTCCCAAGTGCGGTGCCCCTTGCTCTTGAAGGTGATTTCCTCGCTCAGCATGGTGAGTCGCTGCCGCTGCTCAAGCAGGTAGATGGAGTCGCTGAGGAAGTCCTGGTCCATCAGCATGCGGTCCTGCAGGCGCTGCAGTCCTGTTACGGCATTCATCACGAAGCCCTTGCCCTGCCACTCGATGTTGAGGCCGGCGTTGAGCATCCCCCGGCGGTAGCCGCTCTTCTCGTTGCTTGTGATGCGGCCTATATTGTCGGGGTAGGCCTCCTCGCCCTCCACGGCGCCCAGGTAGTAGTAGGGGTAACCGCCCTCATTCGTATAGTCGTAGGCCACCGAGAGGTCCATCTTGAGGTTGCGGGAGGGCTTAATGATACCGCGCAGGCGCCCTCCTCCGCTTTCCACCTTGTCCTGTCTCTCATGGCGGAAATCATTGTGCCACAGTCCGCTGCTGCCGTCATAGTAGCCGCCGGCGCTGAAAGCCAGTTTGTCGCTTATGCGGTGATAGTGGGTGATGGAGACGCGTCGTTGCCAGTTGGCGGTGGCGAGGCTCATCTTGAGGTCGGTGCCTTGGTAGTTGAAGGGGTTCTTGGTGTTAACCCTTATGAGACCACCCATGGAGTTGCGGCCGTAGAGAGTGCCCTGCGGTCCGCGCAGGATGTCGATGCGCTCTATGTCGTAGAAGGGGAAGTCGAAGGCGCTCTTGTCGAAGTAGGGCACGTTGTCCACGTACAGGCCTACGGCAGGGGTGTTGATTCTGGAGCCGACGCCGCGGATATACACTGCCGAGGTGAGCCGTGAGCCGTAGTCAGGCATGAAGAGGTTGGCAGCCACGGTGCTTGCATCTTTGAGTGAGGCGATGCCGTGGCGCATCATGTCCTGCCTGCCCAGCAGGGTTACTGATGCAGGCTGCATGCGCAGTTTGCCCTGCTCTTTGGGCGAGGCGATGACCACCACATCCTCCAGGTCAACGGCGTGTGCCGTGTCGGCATCCACCATGCCCGCTATTGCCCCCGGGCAGAGGAGGCACGAGGCGAGCAACATAATTTGAACATTTGGCCAGATTTTCATAGCTTCATACGATATAGAGAATTTACGTCGGCAAAGTTACGACAACAATCCCACATGCACAATCCCCATTTCTGATGATTTTCAGAGGGGTGAGAACTGATGCACACAGAGGGAATGAAAGCCCGGAAAAATATGCTGAGCATGCCGAAATCTATGTTGAGCCCGTTGAAATTTATGCTGAGCCTGTCGAAGCAAAATCTAATCGCGCCGAGCCCGAATCTAATCGCGCCGAAATCAAATCTAATCGCGTCGAAACTGACTATCTCTGCGCGATTAAAAAAATTCTTCTCGCAATAAGGTTTGATCTTCTCGCAATAAGGTGAAACCTCTGCGCAATAATTGCTGTTTTCTGCGAGGTTCGTCTTTTCTTAGAGACATACTTTGCAACATTTGCAGCATTTTTTTGTAAAAAGTGACTAAAAAAGCTACAAATATTGCAATATTAATATAGGGAGCAACTTATATATGGAAGCTAGTTGCGTGTGATGGACATAATCCAGGCTTCAGCTTTATGTTGGTCTAGTCCACGGTAGTCAGCTGAAGGACTGTGCTGGTGAAGCGGCGTTTGGAGAGTATAGGCAGGCCAACTTTCATCAGGTGGTCGCCGCTATAGACCTTGTCGTGGCAGGAGAGGCGGCTCTGCTGTCCGGGCATGAGATTTATCTCTCTGACAAGATAGCGGTTCTGTGCGTCGAGGCCCTGCAGACGTACCGGCTGTGTGGCTTCGCCATAACGCGGATTGATATTGTAGGCGAAGACTACGGCTGCCGGCTCTTTTTCGATATTATCCTCTGAGGGCGGTGCAGGGGTGCCCACGTACATTACAGCCATGTGGTCGGTCTCCAATGGGGAGATGAGGCGATACTGGTCGCCGTCGAGGATTAGGGGCTTGAGCCTGTTGAAGTTGTAGATGGCCTCGTGGCAGAACTGCTGGTCTTGCTGGCTCATGCGCTTAAGGCCTATGTCGAAGCCGAGCTTGCACATGGAAGCCACGTCAACGCGGAATTTGATGGAGGTTTGCGAGTTCCAGTTGGTAACGTGGGCGCAGAGCACCTTGGAGGGGAAACAGTGGCTGTAAGCCCATTGCATATAGATGCGCTCAACGGGGTCGGTGTTGTCGGAGGGCCAGAACTCGGTAAAGTATTTGAGAGCCTCGTAGTCGCAGCGTCCACCGCCGCCAGAACAGAGCATCATGTGGGCTTGGGGGTGTGCTTCATGAAGCCGGTGCAGTACATTGTAAAGTCCGCGAGTGAAATCGATGTACATATTGCCTTGCCTCTCCTTGAGGTAAGGCGAGTAGGCATTGGTAATCATTGAGTTGCAGTCCCACTTGAAGAGCTGGATTTCTGGATTCTGTCTAAGCAGCTGGTCGGGCACGGAGAAAACGAAGTCTTGCACCTTGGGATTACAGAGGTCAAGCACGAGTTGGTTGCGGTAGTAGTATGTCTTGCGGTTTGGTAGCTGGATGACCCACTCGGGATGCTGCTCATAAAGCTCACTTTTGGGATTGACCATTTCGGGTTCTATCCATATGCCGAATTTCACGCCGGCGGCACGGGCGGAGTCCACCAGGCCAGGCACACCGTGAGGTAGTTTGCTCTGCATGGCCTGCCAGTCGCCGAGGCCTGCGCGGTCATTGTTGCGTGGATGCTTGTTGCCAAACCATCCGTCGTCAAGAAGGAAGAGGTCTACGCCAAGCTTCTTGGCCTCGCGCATGCAGTTGCTCAGTATTGACTCGTCGAAGGAGAAGTAGGTGTTCTCCCAGTTGTTGAGCAGGGTGAAGCGGTCGCCCTCGCCGTCCATTACCTGCCAGCGGCGTGCCCAGCGGTGTATCTGTCGCGAGGCTTGGCCCTCACCCTGAGAGGAGCGGGTGAAGATAAACTCGGGAGTGGTGAAGATGTCGCCTGGGCGGAGCTCATAGTCGGAGGTGAAGGGATTGATGCCGGGCACCAGACGTAGCACGCCTTTATTGTCCACCTCGAAGGTAAAGCGGAAGTTGCCTGTCCATCCCAGGGTGCCGAGGAGCATCTCGCCGTTATTCTCGGAGGCTGGGGAGCCGATGCCCAGCTCAAAGTAAGGGCTGACATACATGGCCGAGCGGCTGCCGAGCTTGGAGTCGATGATTTTCTTGCCGAAGAAAAGCTCTTGGGTGTGGGTGATGCCCTCGGTGGCCCAGTCGCCGTTGTACTGGGTGAGGAAATAGTGGTCACTCTCAAAATATAGCATGGCGCTGGCAAACTGGAAGAGGGTGACAGGCTTTTTCTCGTGATGCACTATCTCGCTCCACGTCTTGATGACGTTCTCTTTGGCGTAGGCCTGATAGTGGAGCGTCACCTCCAAGGGATAGACCTCGTCCTTGAGGCGCACGATGGTCTCGGTGCCGCCGGGTATGGATTTCTGCTCATCGCCGGCATAGGTAAGGACGGTGCAGCGGGTTCCGTCGTTGTGGATGATGCCCAAGGCGGGCTCGAAATAGTCGTCGTAGCCTGCGCCCTGATAGACCTCTTGGTGATTGGGGCCGTAGTTGAGTGTGGCGGGGTCGGCGAGGCGCTCACCGAAGTAGGTTTGGTAAATGCGGCCGTCACTTACTACGTGGAGTATGAGGTCGGTATTGTCGGTGCTGATGCGCAGCATCTTGTCTGCCGCAGCCTGTGCCGCAGTGGCTGAAAGCAGCAGGAGGATGAGGGATGGTAACAGTAGGAGGCGGGATGTATGCATAAAGATTAAAGAGTTGAAGAATTGAAAAGTTGAAGGGCTAAAAGTGGTGGGGACTACCCCTGCCTCTGCTTCCCATTTGTCTGCTATAGCAGGAAGCGGAAGATGTCGTTGCCGATGGCGTATATCATAAGGGCGAGTAGGAGGAACATGCCTATCATCTGTGCGCGCTCCTGAAACTTGAGGCTGAACTTACGGCGGAAGACTATTTCCAGCAGCAGGAACAGGGCGTGGCCGCCGTCAAGGGCGGGTATGGGCAGCACGTTCATAAAGGCGAGTATGATGCTGATGAAGGCGGTGAGCTCCCAGAAGCGCTGCCAGTCCCAGCTGGCGGGAAACATGCTGCCGATGGCGCCGAAGGAGCCTACGCTCTTGGCTCCCTCCTTGGTGAAGAGGTATTTGAGGTCGCTGACGTAGCCGCAGAAGACGTTGACTCCGTAGCTGAAGCCTGCGGGTATGCTCTCCAGCAGGCCGTACTCCTTGTTGACCGGCTTGTAGTAGCGAAGGGCGTAGGTCTTGCCGATGCCCATCTGGAGCTCACTGTTGAGGAGGATCTTCAGGGTGTCGGGTTTGGCCGCCTTCTGAACGACTATGCTGACGGTGCGCTTGCGCAGGGAGTCGTTGGTGGTGGCTCCCTCAAGGCTGCGGCTGAGGATATGGATCTGCTCATCGTAATCGGTCCAGGAGTCGATGGGGTGGCCATTGAATGACAGGATGCGGTCGCCCCTGCTGATGCCGGCCTTAGAGGCGGGGCTGTCGGGCAACACGGTGTCGATTACGCTGGGCAGATAGGGAGCAATGAAGGGACGGTCGCCCTGCAGCATCTCGAGCAGGCTCTGTCCGCCTTCGGGCATGCTTATGGTAACCTCGCGGCCCTGGCGCAGCACGTTGACTTGGTGGGCGTTGCTGATGGAGCGCAGCACGTCGGTGTTGTAGTCGCGGAAGGTTTCGCCGTCGGCGCTGACGGGTATGTCGCCCTGGCGGAAACCGATGGCCTGCGCCTGCTCGTTGTAGGTGAAGCCCATCTTCATATCGCGGATGGGGATGTAGCTGCTGCCCCATACGAAGAGTATCATGGAGTAGATGATGAGGGCCACGAGGAAGTTGACTATCACTCCGGCCAGCATGACGAGCAGCCTCTGCCAGGCGGGCTTGGTGCGGAACTCCCACGGCTGGGGCGGCTGCTTCATCTGCTCGCGGTCCATCGACTCATCAATCATGCCGGCTATCTTGACATAGCCGCCAAGGGGTATCCACCCTATGCCGTACTCGGTGCCCTGGTAGGGATAGTTGCCGTTTTCGTCCTTCTCCAGCGGCTTCTTGCCGCGCAGACGACGCCACCAGCGGGAGTAGGTGGAGAAGAGGTTGAACTTATAGTCGAAGAACAGGAAGAATTTCTCTACGCGAATGCCGAAGAGCTTGGCCATGGTGAAGTGGCCGCCTTCGTGCAGGACGATAAGGATGGAGAGACAGAGTATGAGCTGTGCAGCTCGGATAAGGAAAATGTCCATTGTTTTATTTGAGATTTGAGGTTTGAGATTTAGCGCTGCGCGGTTTACCGTTTACTATTTACTGTTTATTGCGCTTCGCGCTCTGTCAACTATCAATTATCAATTATCAACTATCAATTATTAATTGTTATTTGTTCTGTTGCTACGGCGCGGCTCTCTTGGTCGGTCTGCAGCAGCGCCTCAAGCGAGGGCGATGATTCGAAGCTGACGCGCTGCATCGTGGCGGCGATTATCTGATTGAGCTGCGGGAAGGTTATCTTGTCTTGGCGGAAGGCTTGATTGGCTACCTCGTTGGCAGCATTGAGTATGCATGGCATGTTGCCGCCGCGGCTGATGGCCTGGTAGGCTAGGCTCAGGCAAGGGAATCGCTCCATGTCGGGCTGCTCAAAGGTGAGCGCGCCAGCCTCAGAGAGGCTTAGTCTCGGTCCGGAAAGACTGAGCCGCTCAGGGAAGGAGAGGGAATACTGTATGGGCAGGCGCATGTCGGGTAGGCCGAGCTGGGCCTTGACAGTGCCGTCGCGGAACTGTATGGCGCTATGCACTATGCTTTGTGGATGTATAAGCACCTCTATCTGCTTGGCGTCAATGCCGAAGAGCCATTTGGCTTCGATTATCTCAAAGCCTTTGTTCATCATGGTTGCGGAGTCGATGGTTATCTTGGCGCCCATGTGCCACGTGGGATGCTGGAGGGCCTGTGCGGCGCTTACGGTGGAGAGTTGCTCCCTGGTCAGCAGGCGGAAGGGACCTCCGCTGGCGGTTAGCAGTAGCTTGTCGATATTGTCGGGATTCTCGCCTACCAAGCACTGGAAGATGGCGCTGTGCTCGCTGTCAACGGGCAGGATGGGGGACTTGTGGCGCAGGGAGAGAGATGTTATGAGCTCTCCGGCCACTACCAGCGTCTCCTTGTTGGCTAGGGCTATCTGCTTGCCTGCACGGATGGCGGCGATGGTTGGCTCAAGGCCGCTGAACCCTACCGTGGCGGTCAGCACTACATCAATGCAGTCCATCTGCACTACCTCGCACAGGGCTTTAGCTCCGCAATAGACTTTGATGGGGAAATCATTCAAGGCCTCGCGTACCTTATTATATTGTGTCTCGTCAACAATCACCACTGCATCGGGCTCAAAGCGGCGGGCCTGCCCTATGAGGGCATCAGCGTGACTGTAGGCCGTGAGTACCCTGACCTCATAGCGGTCGGGGTGCTCTGCCACCACCTGCAGCGTCTGGGTGCCGATGGAGCCTGTAGAGCCTAGGATGGCGAGTCGTTTCTTCATTTACTTTTTTTTAATTTTAATTTTTCAATTTTTTAATTCTTTAATCCTTTCATTATCCCACCAGTCCCTCGGGTAGATTGAGCATGAGGGTGCGGTCATTGAGGTCTATATCTTCCACCAGGTCGGGATGGACGGGCAGGATAATCTCTTCGCCCTCAGCAGGGGAGACTATCAGCAGAGTGTTGGCAGAGCTGTCGTCTACCTCGCTGACTGTACCCAGTAATCCAACGCGGCTGTCGCTAACGGTGAAACCGGTGAGCATCTTCCATGAGGTGAGCTCTTCGCGGCTCGTCTTGACGGCAGCCTTTGGGTAGTAGACTTCAGCATTTTGCAGGATGGCAGTAGCCTCCATGCTATCATAGCCTTCAAACTTTACGATGGCCTGCTCGCTATTGCATACGCGCCAGTCTTCAAGGAAGAAGGGCACGAGCAGACCGTCGATGTCTAGAATTAAATAGTCGCCATCTTCTGAGGTGAAGATGTCGTCAGTGTAGCGAAAGTCTATCTCGCCTTTCAGGCCGTGGGTGCTGCCCAGGCGGCCAATCTTGAAAACATCGTCGCGCCTGATCATTCTCTCGTGATTTTTGCTCCGAGGGCATTCAGTCGCTCTTCTATGGCCTCGTAACCGCGATCAATCTGCTCCACATTGTCGATGCGGCTGATACCTTCGGCGCTGAGTGCGGCAATGAGTAGCGCGATGCCGGCCCTGATGTCGGGAGAAACCATGCGGCGGGCGCGTAGCTTGATGGCTTTGTCGTGGCCTACTACTACGGCACGGTGGGGGTCGCATAATATGATTTGGGCTCCCATCTCTATAAGGCGGTCAACGAAGAAGAGGCGACTTTCAAACATCTTCTGGTGGAAGAGAACGGTGCCCTTGGCCTGCGTGGCCACCACAATAAGTACGCTTAGGAGGTCGGGGGTAAGACCGGGCCACGGCGCATCGTCGATGGTCATAAAGGACCCGTCGAGGAAGGTTTCAATTTGGTAATGCTCCTGCTCGGGTACACGGATAAAGTCTTCGCCAAACTCCAGGCTGATGCCTAGCCGTTGGAACGACTTAGGTATGATGCCCAGCTCCTTAACGCTGACATCGCGGATGGTGAGGCCGCCGCCCAGCATGACCGACATGCCGATGAAGCTGCCTACCTCAATCATGTCGGCCTGTACCTTGTGGGTGGCACCGTGGAGGGAAGACACTCCCTCAATGGTGAGAAGGTTGGAGCTGATACCGCTAATCTTGGCCCCCATCTTGCAGAGCATCTTGCAGAGCTGCTGCAGGTAAGGTTCGCAAGCTGCGTTGTATATGGTGGTGGTGCCTTGGGCCAACACTGCAGTCATTATAATATTGGCGGTACCGGTTACGGAAGCTTCGTCTAGAATCATGTCGGTGCCACGCAAGTCTTTGGCCTTGAGGGTGTAGCGCGAATTTTCTGTGTCGCTGCTAAGCATAGCGCCAAGTTGCAGCATGCCGTAAAGATGTGTGTCAACGCGGCGACGGCCAATCTTGTCACCGCCAGGCTTAGCCAGCACAGCAGTGCCGCAGCGGGCCAAGAGGGGGCCAACTAGCATAATGCTGCCGCGGAGGGTGGCGCACTGGCGCATGAAATCTTCGCTGCTGGCGTAGTCGGGGTTGATGTGGGCGGCTTTGAAGGAAAAATCGCCCTTGCCCAGGCGCTTAACCTCCACGCCGAGATTGCGCAGCAGGTCAATAAGGTGGAGCACATCGAGTATTTCAGGCACATTGCTGATGCGTACTTCTTCGCTAGTGAGCAGAGTGGCGCATATTACTTCCAGTGCTTCGTTCTTGGCTCCTTGCGGCGTTATTTCACCGTGCAGGCGATGGCCGCCTTCAATGATAAATGATGCCATTTCTTATGTGGAGTAAAGGGGGATGGTTTTACTTTTTCTTTTTCTTGCCGGTGTTTACAGGTTTGCAGGCTACTCTGGCGGCTGCGATGATTCTGTCGAGTTCCTGCGGCTCGATAGTTAGCTCAATGCGTCCGGATGTCATCTCGCTAAGATCGTCGGCCAGCTTGGCGGCGGAAAGCACATTGTTGTTCCACATGGCAAGGCTCTTGGCCATCTGTGCCACTACCAGAGTTGTGGCCAGTTGTCGTTCTTCTTCGGCAACGTCGGGCAGAGCCTTGATCATCTGCTCCAGAGTGTGGCCATAGTGACGGTAGGCAATTTCTTTTTCCGGGTAGTCCAAGTGGGGTTGTTCTTTCTTTTCGTTGGAGATGACGGTGATGGGGTAGGGCGTGTCTACGTCAAGCTTGTAGTCGGAGATGAGGGCTAGGTGGTCCCAGAGCATTCGCTCGAAGTCTTGCGTGCCTTTTTGCTGGGGAAACATTCCGCCCATTATCTTGATAATTGTTTCAGCGCACTGCTGGCGTTCATCGCGGTCGCTAATGGTCATGGCATATTTCACCATCTTCTGAACATTACGTCCGTATTCTGGCAGTGTCAGCTTGGATCTGTTTGTGTTATATTCCATCGCGGTTATTGCTATTATCCTAATAGAAATTATTATATAGTTCCTATATTCTTTTCAGAAAAGTTTCTTCGAGGTTCCGGCAATGAAATCCTTCAGATAGAAGGGTTCAAAGTAGGCAACGTCCTCAGTCTTGCCCTGGGCTATAGCCTTGTCGGCCAATGGCAGCATATTTTTGGCAAGCGGTTCTATTCCGTCAATGAAGATAGCATTGTAGTGCTTTATTATACCCTTGCATTTGGCAGCACCATTACCGAAAAAGACAACGGGGCGCTCTTCCAGTACATCGCAGAAGCTGCTGTCTTCCACTATCATAGGTGCCACTTCGCTTGCGGGGCGAAGGGCGCGGTCATAGAGCGCGGTATAGACCTCCATGCGTCTTGCGTCGAGCATTGGGCAGAGCAGCGAATCTTCGGGTATTTCCTCATGCTCAAGCAGTATGGGTACACATAGCAGTTCCAATGTCTGCACGCCAATCAGATTGAGATTGCGTCCATAGCAGAGCCCCTTGGCGGTGCTTACGCCAATGCGCAAGCCTGTATAGGAGCCCGGCCCTGCGCTTACGCTTACGGCATCGAGCTTCACGCCGCGACTGTCGGCCAGGCCTATGGCTTCTTCTACCATTGGAGCCAGTACTCGGGCGTGATTAGGGCCTTCGTGGTCTTCGCGATTGAAGATGCAGAGACCTTCCTGACTCAGAGCCACGCTGCAGATGTCGGTGGATGTATCTATATGTATTATGTTAGCCATTCTCTTGCTCCTTTACTCCTTGTTTCTTACAAATTTCTTGCCGTTCCATCGGAAGATAATGGTATGGTCGGAGAGATTGGTGCTGAAGGTTAAGCTTGCTGCCCCCTGCTCAGTTATGTCCATATCTGCCTGCATTAATTCTACGGGCAATGTTCCCTCTGTCAGCTTGGATTCATTGCGAGGAAACTCACTGAAGTCAGGCAAGCTGATGCGCTTTGTGGTATTTTGCTCATGCCAGTCGGACCCGTAGAATAGCACCTCGCTGGTGGGCTGCGGAGTGCGCAGTGTCCTTACAAGGCATATCAGCGTATCCTTGCCCTTAGTGAGCATGGCCATATCTGTTATTACAATGCCCTCGCTGTCTTCGCGCAACTGCAGATGATTAGAGGTGAGTTTCAACAATGCACTCGTGCCATTCCATTCGTTGGGCAGTGCTGTCTTCATTCCGCTAAGGCAGATGTCCACAAGATCCTTGCGGGCATTTTCGTCAAGCATGGGCATCAGCGAGTCTGGCATGGAAATGAAGAAATCTTTGATTTCTCTCGCCTCGCTACTTTGCGGGAGGGCACTCCACAGCGCAGCTGCTGCCATAATTATAAAGATATACTTTCTCATAATCTGCAAAGATACATAATAAAATTCAAAAATCCTTTTCTTGATGGCAATAACATGAAAAATACACTCTGAGGTGAGAAAAAAAGGCAGAAAAGTTTGCCATTACGAAAAGTTTGTGTACTTTTGCCGCGCAAAATTTTGTCCGTCGGTTGAAATTGGCCTGAAAAAGGGCATAGTGACGGCATCAGACACTCTTAACACGGAGAGAACAGTAAAAAAATAATAAGAAATGAAAAAAGACATCCATCCTACCGACTATCGTCCGGTGGTATTCAAGGACATGAGCAACGGTGATATGTTCCTCACCCGCTCCACATGCAAGACAAAAGAGACTATTGAGTTCGAAGGCGAGACCTATCCCCTCATCAAGGTGGAGATCTCCAGTTCTTCACACCCCTTCTACACTGGCAAGGCTACCCTTGTGGACACTGCCGGCCGTGTTGATAAGTTCCTCAGCCGCTACGCTGCCACTCGCAAGAAGTAGTGGGAGTAGAGCACAGGAGTTTTGTGCTCTTTTGAGGCAAAATTTCACGAAAGTATGCCAATCTCATCATGATTGGCATACTTTTTTCGTATCTTTGCAGCAAATCATTTTGAGATGAGTGAAAAAACTTCTAGAAAAAGGCTGCTTGAGTTTGCTGCACCACCTATCGGCGTGGTACATATGGGCATCGTGGGCCTCGGTCACCGCGGACTGAAGGCAGTGGAGCGCTATGCCCTTGTTGACGGGGCAGAGATTGTGGCCGTGGCCGACCATAAGGCGACCAGCACGGCAGAGGCCAACCGCATGCTGATGGAGTCCGGCCGTCCAAAGGCAAGAGAGTTTCATGGCAGCAGCGGTGCGTCGGAATTGATGGCCTTAGACAGTGTGGATATGGTATACATATGTACCGACTGGCATAGTCATGCTGCTTTGGCCGTTGAGGCCATGCAGCGCGGCAAGCATGTGGCCGTTGAGGTACCGGCGGCAATGACTGTGGCTGAGTGCGAGTTGCTTATCAGCACGTCGCTTTCTACCAAGCGCCATTGTATGATGCTGGAGAACTGCCTTTACGATACGTTCAGTTCCGCCACACGCGTGATGGCCGCGCGCGGATTGCTGGGCGATATCACCCACTGCGAGGGGGCCTATATACACGACCTTACCGACTATATAGATGACAATGGCGGGCCCGAACGCAACTGGATGGCCATCGATACTCTGGCCCAGGCAGGCAATGCATATCCCACCCACAGCATCGGTTCCATAGGCCTGCATCTCAATCTGCATCGCGGTGACAAAATGGATTATCTCGTGGCGATGACCAGTCGTGGCAAGGGACTCCACGGACGAGTTAGCAACACTCTTATCCGTACTCATATGGGGCGCACCATACTCCTGCAGCACGACATTGGCACACCGCGTCCCTATAGCCGCTTGCAGGTGGTATGCGGAACTAAGGGCTTTGCACAAAAATACCCGATTCCAACGCTACATTTGGCCAATATGACCACTGCTGTTGAGGGCGAGGAAGCGCTTGCGTTGAGTGAGCAATTCCGCGAAGAGGGAGTGGCGGAATGGCTGGATGACGGAGCGGCCAAGGGTTCGCCCAACGTGATGAATCATGTGATGGACTGCCGCCTCATCCATTGTCTGCGCAACGGACTGCCGCTTGACATGGATGTGTTTGATGCTGCCGAATGGTCGGCGATAATCGAACTGTCTGCCCGCTCTGTACAGATGGGCAGCCAGCCTATGGAGGTGCCTGATTTTACCAACGGTAATTGGCAGGTGCTGGGAGGCCACAAATTCTATTAAGACAAAAAGAAAGAGATGTATTTACAGTCATGTCCCCAGGAGGGGCATGACTTTTTTCTGAATAATCAACACTAGGCTTGATACCTAATGTTGGCTTAAGCCTAAGTATTCAATGTGTTCCAGGAACAGGCCTTTGGCGGGCACCGACTCGCCGGCCTCTGTGCGCTTTCCGCTCTCTAGAATCCGGCGGAAATCCTCAGTGCTGATCTTGCCTTTGCCTACCTCTATGAGTGTGCCTACGATGGCTCTTACCATGTTGCGCAGGAATCGGTTGGCCGTTATGCGGAAGCGAAGGGTGCCATCATCGCTCACGGCCCACTGTGCCTCGCTCACGTTGCAGATGTTTGTCTTGTTGTCGGAGTGTGATTTGCAGAAGCAGCCAAAGTCCTTGTGGGTGAGCAGCAGGGCGGCAGCTTCGTTCATCTTTTCTACATTGAGCGGGAAGTGGAGGCGCAGGGCATAGGGGTGGCGGAAGGGGTTTTTGCGCATAATAATATAATAATGGTACGTGCGCGAGAGAGCGCTGAACCGCGCATGCCAGTCGGGGGCGACGGCCCTTACCTCACTAACGGCAATGTCGGGAGGCAGCAGGCAGTTGAGCTTAAAGGCCAGGTGGTCGCAGTCTATGGCGGTGTAGCTGTCAAAGTGGCAGGCCATCATGCGGGCATGTACTCCTGTGTCGGTGCGCCCTGCCCCTACCACGCCCGTTTCCACGCGAAGCGCTGTTGACAAGGCGCGCTCCATTTCCTGCTGCACGGTGGGTGCGTTGGGCTGCATCTGCCAGCCGTGGAATGCTGTGCCGTCGTAGGAAAAGAATATAGCGTAGCGCCGTGCTTCCATTTTCATTTCTTCTGTTTCTTCCATTTTAACGTCCTATTTAACTGTAATATGGAAGCACCCTTGCTTGCGTTCGTGCTTCACATGGCAGACTCCTGCCTGGCGCAGGTCGCGCAGCACCTCGCTGAGCACCCATTTCAGAGTGTCGTCGCGCACCACCCTCTTGCTGCCGCCGTTGAAGGCTGGCGAGGGTTGGTAGCGAGTGTAGCTGATGTCGAAGGTCGTGCCGTAGTAGTGGCAACTGTTGGGGGTAGAGTTTATGTTGTTGCCTTGCAGGAGGGTTACGTCGTCAATACTGCGCAGCACAGATGTTATGGTGAGGCGTGCCTGCGGCAGCAGTTTCATTTGGAGTGAGTCGGCAAAGTTGCGCCCTATGGCGGCAAGGAGTTTCCTGGCTCGCGGCACAAGGTAGGGGATGGAGCTCTTCAGTTTGTCGATGGCGTAGTAGGGGCTATTGTTCACCCTGACAAGCCTAGTACCGGTCAGCTTGTCAAGGTGCTTGCGGCTCTGCTGCGGGGTTATGCCGTGACGCTGTGCCGACACTAGCTGCTCATCGTTGCCGTCGGGGAAGGCTGTCTCGTAGTTGCTAACACCGAGTATTCGGTGGGGCCGTGCTAGCAGTTCAGGGCTGATGCAGTCGATGGGCTTGCTGATTGCATGGTTCAGATATGTGTCAACGCTGTCTGTCGCGTCAGGCATGTCGTCAGCCTTGCTCTGATTGGAGGGCATCGCACATTTTATTATAAATAGCACGGCCACAATAGCCAAAAAAGCTACCTGAAATGTCGTTTTCTTGCTGAGTAGGGGTTTCAAATTCATTGCTGCTGATGAAATCAATTACAAAAATAATTCTTTTCAGCTACAAATGCAGCGAAAAATGGCGTTTTATTAGTAATTTTGCAGAAATAACAGGCAACAGTTGGACTTGTAAAAGTGAAAGTGAATGACGCAGGCTCTCACTTTAAACATTCACATTACTCATTGTGCGCAATATGATAGAAAAGGTTTTTCTGCTTGAGGAGGTCGCCCCTGTGGTGTTCTACGGTGCGGGCAATGCCAATATGCGCATGATTAAATCGCTTTATCCCAAGCTGCGCATCCTTGCGCGTGACAATGTGATAAAGGTGATGGGCTCGGAAGGCGACATAGCTGCTTTCTCCCGGCTTTTCGATAAGATGGTGGAGCACTGCGTCCGCTACAACGCCCTTGGCGAGGAAGATATTGTGCAGTTGCTCAATGGCGGCATGACCCGCGAGGAGAGTGCCGAGCACGTGATTGTCTACAGCACCACGGGCAAGCCCATTCGTGCCCGCAGCGAGAATCAGATACGCCTCGTCAAGGCCTATGAGCACAACGACATGCTCTTTGCCATAGGCCCTGCCGGCACCGGCAAGACTTTCGTGAGTATCGCCTTGGCAGTGCGGGCCCTGAAGAGGAAGGAGATTCGCCGCATCATCCTAAGCCGTCCTGCCGTGGAGGCCGGCGAGAAGCTCGGATTCCTGCCCGGCGATATGAAGGACAAGATAGACCCTTATCTGCAGCCCCTCTATGATGCGCTGGAGGAGATGATTCCGCAAGCCAAGCTGCAGGAGTATATGGAGCAGAATGTAATACAGATTGCTCCGCTGGCATTTATGCGCGGCCGCACGCTCAACGACGCTGTGGTGATACTGGACGAGGCGCAGAACACCACCTCAAGTCAGATTAAGATGTTCCTTACACGCATGGGCCACAACACCAAGATGATAATCACCGGCGACACTACGCAAATCGACCTGCCCCTCTCGCAGCGCTCCGGCCTCATCGAGGCTATGCGCATCCTCAGGGATGTGGAGGGCATAGCTTTCGTTCGCTTAGATCAGAGCGACATAGTGCGCCACCGACTGGTCACCCGCATCGTCGAGGCCTATGAGCGGGAGAAGGAACTGAAGACCCGCTCCGCTGACGCTCCCCGTGACGGAGAGGAGTCATAGTCAGATCCCAAACAGGACAAGAGTGACCACGCCCTCTCTCCTGAGGAAAGAGCAGAGCATCCGCAAAACGAGCAACACTTAAACACTAAACGATATGACAACAGCTTTAACCAAGACAGATTTCAATTTTAAGGGTCAGGTAGGCGTTTATCATGGCAAGGTGCGTGATGTTTACAACCTTGGCGACCGCCTGGTGATGGTGGCCACCGACCGCATTTCCGCCTTCGATGTTATCCTGCCCGAGGGCATCCCCTACAAAGGGCAGATGCTTAACCAGATTGCAGCCAAATTCCTCGATGAAACCGTGGATATTTGTCCTAACTGGAAGTTGGCAACTCCCGACCCTATGGTCACGGTGGGAGTCTTCTGCGAGGGCTTCCCCATCGAGATGATTGTGCGCGGCTATCTCTGCGGCAGCGCATGGAGGGCCTACAAGAGTGGAGTGCGTGAGATTTGCGGAGTGAAACTCCCCGATGGAATGAGGGAAAATGAGAAATTCCCTGAGCCTATCATCACCCCCACCACCAAGGCCGAGATTGGCGAGCATGATGCCGACATCAGCAAGGCCGAGATACTGGAGCGCGGCCTCGCCACCCCCGAGGAGTATGCCCTGCTGGAGCAGTACACGCTGGCGCTGTTTAAGCGCGGCACCGAGATTGCTGCCAAGCGCGGGCTCATCCTCGTGGATACCAAGTATGAGTTTGGAAAGCACGACGGCAAGATCTATCTGATGGACGAGATTCACACTCCCGACTCCAGTCGCTACTTCTATAGCGAAGGTTACGAGGAGAAGTTCCGCAACGGCGAGCCGCAGAAGCAGCTCTCTAAGGAGTTCGTGCGCGAGTGGCTGATGGACAACGGATTTCAGGGCAAGGCCGGCCAGCAGGTGCCTGAGATGACCCCCGCCATCGTGGAGGGCATTTCCAATCGCTACATCGAGCTCTATGAGCACATCACAGGCGAGACCTTCAAGCGCGAGGACACCTCCAACGTTGCCGACCGTATCCGTCGCAATGTCGAGGCATATCTGGGATAATTCCGATAGCGTCTAACTAAAACCCAATAACCGCTAATCAATAACTGATAGTTGTTATTTGGAAAGCAATAGTCGCTAATCAATAACCAAAATCCGTTAACCAACAACCTTATCCGCTTATTGAAAAACAACTGCGCTTAACTGTTGGCTGAGAATCATTTAAGCATCGGGATGCTGCCCGATGCTTTTTGTGTGCCCACAGAATCAGATGCTGGCAAAAGAATTCCTAAAGCCGTGCTTGCAGAGTTTAAATCCGTGCTCACAAAATCCAAATCTGAGCTGCTGAAAAATAAACCCGAGCGCGTGTCAATTTCTTAACTAGGAAAAAACTTTTTCTTAGCTAAGAAAAGACGTTTTCTTAACTAAGAACAAATGTTTTCTTAGCTAAGAAAATGAAGTTTCCTCGGCTTTAGATTTCGTTTCCGTGGGGTTTAATCCTGGTTTCACGCATTTGTTTGCCGTAGGCGCGCGATAAAATATTTTCTTTTCCCAGAAATCATCCTCCTGTCCGACACAAGGGGGCCGGATTTTGGGCTAAAAAAACAGGATTGCAAATAACAGGATTGGGTGTGTGTATAGATATAACGGTTCATGCATAATATATATATGGTGGGGAAAGAATATATAAAAATGTGGACGTAATATATAAAGGTGTAGGCATAATATAAATATGGTGTGGACATAAAGTTTTCATGTATGGTTGTAAGTGATTGCGGGTGCGTTCATGGCGGACGATAAAACTCAGCAAAGTGGTGCAATTTTTTGCTCTTACGGAAAATATTCTTAATTTTGCTGCATAAAATGTGAATTATGCGAATATTGACGCAGGAGGAGATAGTTCATGCGCTGAATGCCCCCGTCTTTCACCGCATAGGCGCGGTGGCCGACGGGATGGGTGTTGAGTGCTACCTTATAGGTGGCTATGTGAGGGACCTCATGCTGGAGCGGCCGTCGAAGGATATTGACGTGGTAGTCGTGGGCAGCGGTATAGAGGTGGCTCAGGCTTTGGTTAAAAGCCTTGGCAAAGGCGCTCACCTCAGCGTGTTCCGCAACTTCGGCACGGCTCAGGTGAAATGGCGCGGCATGGAGATTGAGTTTGTGGGAGCACGCCGCGAGAGCTACCAGCGCGACTCACGCAAGCCCATCGTGGAGGACGGCACCCTGCAGGATGACCTGGAGCGCCGTGACTTCAGCATTAATGCCATGGGTATTTGCCTTAACGCTGATCGCTTTGGTGAGCTCATCGACCCCTTCTACGGTCAGGAGGATATGGAGGACCGCCTCATCCGCACGCCGCTGGATCCCGACATTACCTTCAGCGACGACCCGCTGAGGATGATGCGATGCGTGCGCTTTGCCACTCAGCTGGGCTTCCGTATTGACGATGAGACCTTTGACGCCCTCTGCCGCAATCGCGAGCGCATAGGCATTATCAGTCAGGAGCGCATAATCGAGGAGCTGAATAAGATTATCCTCTCACCTGTGCCCTCCGTGGGATTTGTTGAACTGGAGCGCTGCGGCTTGCTGGAGCTGATCTTCCCCGAGCTGGCCGCCCTCGACATTAAGGAGACACGCAACGGCAAGAGCCACAAGAATATCTTCTACCACACTCTTGAGGTGCTGGACAATATCGCAAAGTCCGACAGGTCTACCCTCTGGCTGCGCTGGGCGGCTCTGCTGCATGATATCGGCAAGCCGCGCACCAAGGTGTTCAGCGTTACGCAGGGATGGACGTTTCATAACCACAACTTCATTGGCAGTAAGATGGTGCCCGGAATTTTCCGCCGCATGAAGTTGCCGATGGACGAGCGGATGAAATATGTGCAGAAGCTGGTGGATCTCCACATGCGCCCTATAGTTATCAGCGACGAGGAGGTGACCGACAGCGCCGTGCGCCGACTGCTCTTTGACGCGGGTGATGACATAGACGACCTTATGACGCTCTGCGAGGCGGACATCACCAGCCGCAATGCAGAGAAGAAGCAGCGATTCCGCGACAACTTCCAGCTGGTGAGGCAGAAGCTCGTGGACCTGGAGGAGCGCGACCGTATACGTAACTTCCAACCTCCGGTGAGCGGTGAGGAGATAATGCAGACCTTCAATCTCAGCCCCTGCCCTGAGGTAGGGGCCATCAAGATGGCAATCAAGGACGCAATCCTTGACGGCCATATCCCCAACGAACATGATGCAGCCTACCGGTTTATGATGCAGAAGGGCAAGGAGATGGGGCTGGAGGCATCGGTTACGGCAAATATGCCACAACCAACGTTAGTGAGTTCTGGAGCGAAACTATCACCAAAGGCATGCACGGAACATCCGACGTTTATACCAAAGCCCTAAAGTGTATTGCGAAGAAATATCAGTTATAAAAAAAAACATAAGGAACTATGACAAGAATTGAATTAACGGACGATGAGATAAAAATCATCGAGAAGCAACTGCGCGGTGATTTGACAGCCTTCAACGCAACTGAAGAAGAGCAGATACTCATGTGTTCAGTAGTTGACAAGGCGGAAGCGCTTATGCACGAGCTCAAAGCCTACGAAGAGTCGGGCGAGGATGTTATTAAGTGGTTCTACAACAAATACAAAGAGCAGCAGGCAGCATAAGAAGACTGCACATCACAAACACATAAAGAGGGGCACTCCGGACGCTGATAGTGAATTGAGATTACAGGGAGACAGCTCCCTCTCTAAGATAGAAGGAGTGCCCGCGTAGCAGACGGGGGCGAGGTATGAATAAACCATTAATCACACTATAATGAAACGTAAATTTTTTGCTCTTCTGTTGGCGTTAGTAGCCATAGGGGCTACCGCCAAGGATAAGATAAAGGTTGCCTGCGTGGGCAACAGTGTTACCTACGGCTATGGTATTGCAGACCGCGAGCACTGCAGCTATCCCGCCCAGTTGCAGCAGATGCTGGGCGAGGACTACGATGTGCGCAATTTCGGGCGCAGCAGTGCCACCCTCACGAGCCGAAGCCCAATGGCCTACACTAAACAGTCCGAATACCGCGAGGCTATCGATTTCAAGGCTGACTTGGTGGTGATTCACCTCGGTCTGAACGACACTGATCCGCGGTGGTGGCCCAACTATAGCGAGGAGTTCATTCCCGAATACCGCGCGCTGATTGACTCCTTCCGCGTGGCTAACCCCAAGGCCAGGATATGGGTGTGCTTGCTTACGCCTATAGGCCATCAGCATCACCGATTCCAGAGCGGTACGCGCGACTGGCACTTGCAGGTGACTGAGGCCATCCGCAAGGTGGCCCTTGGTGCCGGTGTAGGGCTGATAGATTTATTCACCCCCTTGTCTTGCCGCCCTGACCTCTTCCCCGATGCGCTGCACCCGAATGCTGAGGGCGCAGGCATATTGGCGCGTACTGTCTGTCAGAACCTAACAGGAAACTTTGGCGGCCTGCAGATGCCTCTCACCTATAGCGATAATATGGTGCTCCAGCGCAATCAGCCTATAGTAATTAACGGTAAGGCTAACGCTGGAGATGAGGTGGAGGTAAAGATTGAAGGAATAAAGCCTCAGTCTCAAACTTCCAGCCTCAAACATCAGAGTGTTGCCGACAGCTGGGGCTGTTGGAGCGTGGAACTGCCTGCCATGACGGCCGGCGGCCCTTACACCATGACAGTGAAAAGCGGAAAGCAAAAAAAGGTTTACCGTAACGTATGGATGGGCGATGTTTGGCTCTGCTCAGGTCAGAGCAATATGGAGTTTATGCTGAGGCAGTGCGCTACGTCTGCGGCAGACCTAAAGGAAGCTCCCATGCAGCAGCGATTGCATGTGATGGCCATGTACCCCATAGCAGCCACAGACAATGTGGAGTGGCCGCAGGCTGTGCTCGACTCTGTTAATGCCCTGAAGTATATGACTACTGCTGGGTGGCAGACCATGCAGCAGGTCGATGCCGGGCGGCTCTCTGCCGTGGCTTACCATTTCGGCAAGACCCTTTGCGACAGTCTGGAGGACGGTGTGCATATCGGCCTTATCTGCAATCCCGTGGGCGGCACTCCTGCCGAGGCATGGATTGACCGCTGGACACTGCAGTGGGACTACCCCCAGATACTCTATGGCTGGCTTCACAATGACCATATTCAGGATTGGGTACGCGGTCGCGCTGCCAAGAATATAGCCTTGGCTCTCAATCAAGGCGGTTCGAAGGGAGGAGCCAATGAGCTGCAGCGTCATTCCTATGAGCCGTGCTATATGTATGAGAGCGCCATCCGTCCGCTGGAGGGAACGGCGCTAAAGGGAGTAATTTGGTACCAGGGTGAGAGTAATGCCCACAACAGCGAACTGCACACACGCCTCTTTCCGCTGCTGGAGAAGAGCTGGAGAAAAGCCTTCGCCTTCGGAGCTGAGCCGTTGCCCTTCTATTTTGTTCAGCTTAGCAGCCTTAACCGCCCGTCGTGGCCCCGCTTCCGCAACAGTCAGAGGCTGCTGGCCGAGGGGCTGCCGCAGACATGGATGGCTGTCAGCACAGATCTTGGCGACTCGCTCGATGTCCACCCCATCTATAAAAAGGAGGTCGGTCGCCGTCTTGCCCTGCAAGCCCTCCGCCACAGCTACGGCCACGATATAGTGTCGCAGGGGCCTGCCCCTGTCGCCTGGCGTGCTGATGAAGGGAACGAAGCGGTAATCTTTTTCTCAGATGCCGATGGCATGCATGCCAGCGACGGCGGACCGCTGCGCACCTTCGAAGTGGCAGGCGAGGATGGAGTCTATTATCCTGCCTCGGCAGTGATAGAGGGTGACAGGATAAGAATAAAATCAGTGGAAGTGTCGCACCCCGTGAGCGTGCGCTATGGATGGCAACCTTTTACTCGCGCCAATCTCGTGAATGGTGCGGGGCTGCCTGCGTCAACGTTTGAACTGATTTTTAATTAAATTGTAGGGAATCCTTGAGATTTAGAGGTATGTCAAGGCAGAAACGGGTGCCGTCAGTATAAGTCTCGTCATACCATGCATGGCCAGTCATCTTGTTTGCTATTGTAGCACACAGATGAAGCGCTATGTTGTGTCGTCCAACTTTTTTGTCAAACAGGTGGCGTACAGTCTCGGCGTCGGTGATATGGCTGGGGTCGCTGACGGAGAAAGTGATGTGGTCGGGGCGTCCGTCGAGACTGGCGCGCAGGATGATGGTGCCCGACTGGTTATGCTTGATGGCGTTGCTGATGTATGTCATGAGCACTTGTTGAGCGCGGCGAGGGTCGATAACGCACTGGTAGCCTTCTGGTAAGTCAATCTGCTGCACAAGCTTGATAGATGGCGGCAGAATATGAGAAACATTTGCTGCCGTGGAGTTGCAGATGGCAGCAATGTTGTTGGTGGTTGGTGTAACGGTGAAGTTGCCCGACTGAATGTCGCTCACATTGAGAATATCGTCGATGGAAGCAATGAGCATATTGATATTCTTCATTATTTCCTCGCCGTATTCGGCCTGCTCTTCCTCGGAAGTCTCGATGGCTGGATTGCATAGCACTTGAACCATACCAAGCACACTCTGAAGGGGAGTGCGAATATCGAGGCTCATATTACGGATGAAGGAATCTTTGATTTTGTCGGTCTCCACGGCTTCAGTCTTCTTGGCTTCAAGCTCGGTATGGAGGCACATTATTTTTTTGTAGTTTTTGCGCTGACGGCGTGAACGTGCCACAAGGAAGATGACGGTGGCAGCCATTAGCAGGGTGCCTAGGCCTATGCTGGTGATAAGCACGTTGCGCCGATGAGCTATGCGCTGCTCGTGGGTGATGCGAGCTTCGGTGTCAGCTTTATGGCGTAGGATGTTGGCCTGCTCTGCTTGCTGTTCTTCCTGTTCTGCCTCCATTCGCAGGGCCTTGGCATTGGCTTCGTTGCGGGCATGCTCGGCAGCCAGCAGCAACTGGCGGCTTTCGGCTTCTTGACGCTCTGCAAGAGCCTGCTGGCGAGCCGCTTCGGCTTTCTGGCGTTCCGACTGAGTGCGCATGATGGCGAGTTTGTTTTCTTCCACCTCGCGCTGCAGTCTATTGTAGTTGGACGACTCTGCGTATTCGGCCATTGCTTTCTTGACAGCGGCTTCCTCGGTAGCACGTTTTTTTCGCTGCTGGGAGATAAGACTGTCGTACTTGGCTTTCCAGTCTACTTGGCTGGAAGCTTGGTTCTCTGTAGGTAATACGAAGGCAGAAAGAGTAAGCAAAGCTGTGAGGAAAAGACCTGCAACGCCTTTGTTTTTCCTGTGGGGAGATGTTTTCTTCTTAGGGGTGTTGATGGGTTCTTCATCTTCCTTAAGGTTGGTGGGAACTTCAAAGAAGAATCGTGCTCCATCGGTATACGTGGTGTCGAGCCATACACGGCCGTGGAGCATAAGGGCAATGGTATAGCAGATATTCAGGCCGAGGCCGGTACCCTGAACGAAGTCATTGAGTTTGGTAAAGCGCTCGAAGATGTTGTGTGCCTGGTCGGCAGGAATTCCTTCACCAGTGTCGGTTACGGAGAAAGTGACATATCCAGGGTGGTCATTGAGGGTGGACCGCACTACGATAGAGCCTTCGCGAGTGTGCTTGCAGGCATTCGTTAGATAGTTGACGATAACCTGCTGGGCGCGCTTGGAGTCGATAACACATTGATATCCTTCAGGCAGGTCGTTGTCATAACGCAGTTCCACTCCGCCAGGTACACGGTATTGTGCTAGGGCCATGGCATCGTGGCAGATGGTGGCAATGTCGCTGCGATGCAATGACATTGAGTAGGTACCTTTTTCTATGTCGCTGATGTTGATAATATCATCAATGAGCATCTGGAGCATTTTAACATTGTTGTTAATGTCATGGCCGTACTCCAGTTTCTCCTCATCAGAAACGGGCACTCCGCATGTGAGGATTTGCGAGAGCCCCATCACGGCATTTAGGGGTGTGCGCAGCTCATGGCTCATGTTCTGAAGGAAGAGGTCCTTCTTGTGGCTGGCATTACGTGCTGCCTCAATGGCGGAGGCTAGTTCCTTGTTGAGGTGCAGCATTTGTCGAGTGTGGCGTCGGCGCGAGATGGTTATGTAGCCTACAATGAACAAAGCCAGCAGAGTCAGCAGGCCGATAATGCTGGCAATTATGATGCGTGAGCGTGAGCGCTCGGAGTTTCTCAAATTTTCCTCCAGTTCGGTATCGAGTTTGGCTTGGCGCAGTGCTGCCTGTGCTTTGTCGGCAAGTGCAGCCTTGTGTTGGTGTTCCAGCTGCAGGACAATGTTGTTAGCGCTGTCGCGCTCGAGGGTGGCCTGCTGTTGTTTTTGCAAGATGAGGGCGGCCTTAGTCTTGGCAGCATCCTCGGCGCGTTGGGCTTCAGCCTTAGCAAGATTGAGATTTTCCTGTGCCTTCTGCAGGTCTTGTTGGAGCTTTGTGCGAGCGAGTTCGGAGTGGCGATTGTTGAGGTCAAACTGTTCAAGCACAGTGCTGAGGCTTACGAAGTTGTTGCCCTCCTTCATGGAGTCGAGCTCCTTGTGGGTTTGATAAGCCTCCTTGTATCGCCCGGCGTATTTGTAAACAACCTCCAAGTTACGCAGAAATTCTTGATTTGTCAAGAGATGTTTGTTCTTGATGAGCAGGGGGATTACATCGTTAAACTTCTTTTTGTACAGGAGGTGGTTTAGTTCCACTACAAGGCTGCTTTTGACACCGAGCATTTCTTTCCCTTTGGGAGAGGAAAGTATCTTGTAGAGAGCATCATATTCGGCTCTTTTTTTATAAATATGGTATAGGTTGTATAGGTTAGTGTAGGCAGTGGCAGAGTCCATGCGATTGCTTGCCTCCTCCAGGGATTTCCGGGCGTAGGCTATGCGTTGATCGTCATTGTCTACGTTAGCAGCAAGATTATGGTAATTGGCGAAAGTAGAAAGGTGGGGCTTTATACCGTGAGCGATGTCAATAGCTTTCTGTGAATATTCCACGGCCAGTTTCTTGGAGCCCATACGACCATAGATGTTGGCATAGGATGTGCAGCTGCTCCAGAGGCCGTACTTGCTGCCTGAGCGGGCGGCCTCGTTATGGAGGGTTTCCAGTATGTCGAGGGCTTCCTTATACTTGAATTCATACCACCGGTCGTCAGCTTCATTAACGAATGACAGATAGTATTCCCTTTCGTCGTTGAGTTCTTTGGCTTTCTTCCTAAGTTTTAGCAGCTGCGCCTGACGGCGGGCGTGATCCTTCTGACGACCCCAATACAGTGCGCGTATCCATTCCGCCAGCACGATGGAGCGGTTTTCGCCAATTTTTCGCGCGCGCGCCTCGAGGGAATCGGCATAGGTCAGGCCTTTTTCGTAATGTATGTTGCCTGCCATATAGAATCTGAAACATTCATCGTCAATTCCGAGGTAATTGTCGGAATTGATGGCTTGCGGCATGACTACGAGCAAGGAGAGAAATAACAGAATTACGCGCGCGTACATTTATATATAAAATGTATGTTATCCCTGACTTCCTACGATGGCTTCAATTTGTTCATTTACCGTCTCAAGCAGCAGAGGCAAAAGTATGGGCTTAGTTATGTATCCGTTAGCACCGAGGTTAAGGCACTTAACCTTATCTTCCTCCCTGGACAGAGCAGAGAGGATGACAATGCGCATGTTTGGATTGCCGCACTCACCAGCGCGAATCTTGCGGATTACCTCAAAGCCATCAATGCCTGGCATCATAAGGTCGAGCAGGAGTAGGTCGGGTTGTTCCTTGACTATGGCTTGCAGGGTCTGCTGACCATTGCTGGCAGTGCGTATCTGATAAGGACGGCTGCTGAGAACTTTCTTGACAAGAACGATGTTGAGCATCACATCGTCGGCAATAAGTATTTTTATCTTGGAATAATCTATTTCGGCCATATTTTCCTTTTTTGATTGTTAATCTTTAAATTTCTCTTGCAGATGTTTCTCTATCACGTTGTTAAGGCGTTGCATTATTACGGGTTTGGTAATGAAGTCGTTGGCCCCGAGATTCATGCCTCGGATAATGTCTTTCTCCGAATTGAGCGCAGACAGGATGAGAATCAGCACATTGGGGTCGCCAGCTTCTCCCGCACGGATGCGCTGCAGTGTCTCAAATCCGTCCATGATGGGCATCATGAGATCGAGCAGTATTAAGTCCGGCTGTTCTTCGGCGATGGCTTTTAGTGCCTGCTCTCCATTGCTGGCAGTGCGTATTTGAAACTTGAAGGGACTGATCATCTTTTCAACCACCTTGATGTTGAGAGCGACGTCATCTACCAGCAGGGTCTTAATTTTGGTGTAATCTATGTTTGCCATATTATGCAATACTATATATGATATTTTTTAAACGAAAAGAATAAGGCGCAATAGCAAAAAAACTTGTTATTTTTTCGGAGCGTTATGCAGGAAATATCTGTCATATTTTCTGTCGCTGATTCCCTCGTCGGTGAAATAGCCTTTCTGGCCTTGACCTCCCTCAATCATGCCTCTGATGGCGATTTCACGAGCATTGCGCTCATAGTAGTTTTCTTCATAGTCAACGGATGAATTGGTGGGCGGTACCACGTTGCAGTCGAAGGTCATCTGTGCCACTCCGTTGGGGGCTATGTTGCCATATATTCGTATGGTGTGATGTACGTAACCTACGTTTTTGTTGGTGTCGAAGACAAATGACAGCTTGCCCTCTTCGCCCGGGGGGATGATGCCCTCGATATTGCCGTCGGCAACGGTGCACCCGCACGAGGGTTGTATGTCGGTAATCACCAGCGGTTCCTTGCCGATATTGGCCACGCGGTAAATCATGCTTATCTCCTCACCCATTACAATGGGGTAGTAGTGGCGCACAGAGTCAAGGATGAAAATGGCAGTAGTGCCTACTTCCTTGCGGCATGAACTGAGTCCCAAGCCAGAGGTAATAGCCGTAGCAGCTATTATAAATATGTAGAGTAGTCGTTTCAATTTATGTATATGTTAACTTGTTCAATTAATATACCGTTATCTCATCGCAGGCGATGGTGGCACGCTCCATTGTTACCGGTTCCATCTTTATGATAATAGGCAGGGTCTTGTCTGCTGCGTTGATGTTTATTTCTACGAAGGAGCGGAAGTGGGTGCTCTTGTCTGTGGGTGTGGAGGGAGTGGTCCATGTGGCAATGACCTTGTTATTTTGCAGGATCTCTATCTGCTGTGGTTGCCATATGTGCCATGCCGGTGCCACGAGCAGCGAAAGGCTCAGTATGCTTCCTTTGGATATGGGGGGCAGAGTAAGCTGCCATGGCTGGCGGCTCAGCACCCAGCAGGTGTGATAGTCTGAATAGAAACCGAGGCGGCCGTCGGTGAGTTTCCCGCACTGGGCATTCAGTTCTTTGTCTTGAGCCTGGATAGTGGTTCCCAGCAGTGGGTTGGGGATGGCGTTCTGGGTGTCGTCTTTCCATTGCTCAATATAGGTCTCCAGACTGCCGAGAGCCTCTTTGCTCTCTTGCATATCGGCAAAGCTTTCATAGCCACTAAGAATTTCCAGCTGCTCGGCAGCTTTTTCCAGACTTACGGGGTTGTCCTTCAGACGCATCACCTCAAGGGATGTGAAGCTGAGGGCGGTGAGCATTTTGTTAAGTCGTGTGCGTTCGTCGCCAGTGGTCTGCTTTGCCTGACTGTCGAGGGTGGTGCGGAAAGTCTCAAAATCGCTTATGTCTATGTAGGCCAGTTCGTCCTCTATGCCGCCATAGTAGGGCAGGACGATATTCTGCTCTTTTACCTTGTCTTCCAGCTGCGAATAGTAGTCGCCTATAATGTCTGCAGTCTTGGGATAGAAGCGGTGAAGGTATGTACGGGTGTATTTGTCGATGTCCAGTTCTGGATTAGTGAGCAGGGCCTGGATGGTGGCTGTCTGCATGTCGTCGAGGGTGGAGTATTTCTCTTCGCTGCCATTGATGAGGATGCCCTTCACTCCGAGTTGCTGGTAATAGAGTATGCGCTGCTGCAAGATGTTGAGGCAGGGGTAGGGTGTAAGGTAGTCGTCGAAGTTGCGAGCGTAGTCCCATATGTAAATGGTAGAGGTCAGCTGCTGCCATGCCTTGATGCTGGAATCAAAGTCGCTGAACTCGGGCGAGGACTTGAAGTCGTAGGTCATGGGCAGGTCCATAGCGCTAATTAGCACGCCGACGTTATCAGGCAGTTTTTGGGTGGGACGCTTGCGAGTGGTGATGTAGGCAGTAGTGAAGAACATCTGCTTGGGGAAGCGGTTGGCCAGGCGTACAACCATATCGGTTACGGCAGGCGTGGCGTTGTCAGCTGTGTTGCCTGCCGCTGTGCATAGCGAGCAGGTGCATGCGTGCCTGTTGTCCATCGGCATGATGGTGAAGCGCTCGGGTGCGTTGGCATCGCCTTCACCCCATTGGTCGGCAATGTAGTCCTCTATTATGCTGTATAGAGTCTTGCTGCTGAAGCACAACTGAGTGGTGTCTCGTTGACCGTTGATTTCGGCATATATGTCCTTACCTGCCTTTATATTGCTTTGCTTGATCACCTTACGGAGATTATGTCCCCATAGGGCCCAGTGATAGTCTACGCTATGGGAGGCGGCAACGCCGAAGAGGTCTTCGTTGTTGTTGCTGGGTGAAGAGATTCCGCGAAATTCAAATGTCATCTCCCCGCTGGTGTTATCCATTTCTATTGCAGCCGGGGGCAGGTCGGTGGCATTGAAGCGTCTGTCGCTTTCAGCTACCTTGGAGATAAACTGATAGCAAAGCCACAGCATAACATCTTTATTGCCGGCGGAGAGGGTGAGCTGACTGGAGCTGAAGTCCACCCTGTAGCTGCGACCCATGTCGGGGGCGTAGTTGATTCTGACCACTAGCGTGTTGGCGCCCGGTGCGTTGCGTTCGGTAAGTAGCTCGGGCAGCTGGCAACGGTGGCGGAGATGGGTGTAGAGATAGTGGGCCCAGTGCTCGTTGGTTGGGGTTTCGGTGTCCTGAATGATGCAAAACTTGTCGTACTGCTCAAAGCTCTTGCCCATGGAACACGACGCCAGCGGCGTGGTGAAGGTGAAGAGCAAGATGAGCAGCGTGAGCAGTGTTGCTATGTCAGAACGATATGATAGCCTGTATGTGGACATAGAAATAGTTTTTGTAGCTGGAAGTGACGGTAGGTGAGGTCTCGTAGAGTCCTGTGTAGACGCCCTCGCTCTTATCGTAGAGGGTGTACCATTCGCCGATGAGTCCGAAGGTGAGGTGCTGGTTGTATACGTAGAGTCCACCCAGGGCCACATTGGTGTTGATGTGGTCGAAGCCAGCGGGCAGTGAACGGTCAATTAGGGTGGTGGCAGGTGCGTTACCTATGCCAAATGCGGCGAAGAGGTTGCTGCGGTTGCCGATGGTTGGGAAGAAGGCACCTTTTATCTGGCTGTTAAAATAGAAGTTTTTCTGATCGAGCAGGAATGCATCGAGTCCTCCCGTCAGCGTGAAGTGGTCGAATGTCTTGCTGGCGTTGGCGCCAAGGTCAAAGAGGTTAAGATATTTTTGTTTCCATCCCAGTCGCTGATACTCGCTGATTGTGCCGCCCTGTCCGTTGTCGGTGGTCTTCCATCCATAGACTCCGTGGTAGCTCTGCACTCGGCGGTAGCTTAGGGATAGGCCTGCTGTCCAGTCGTTGCGCAGATCCTTTTGCGCGCTCACCTTGGCATATATTTGCGGGAAATACTTGTTGGCTAATCCAAGCTCAGCCTTGCCGGTAAGACCTGGTTTAAACAGGTGCTGCCATGCTGCTATGAGCTGAAAACCTACGCCGCCTTTGGTGAGGTCGGTGGCATCGTCATCATCAGCGGTGCCGTCGCGACCGGCATAGTTGATGGTGCCAGTGTATTGGTTGATGGGATACTTGCGTGTATAGCTGAGCGAGGCATTGCCGGTGATGACATCTTCTGCTCCTGGTCTGGCTTGCTGATATTCTAAGAAGACTTCCTGATTAAAGGTCTTGTTGAGTAGTTCGTTGAGCTTGCGTTGGTTCTCCTGATAGTCTTTCAGTGTTGCATCGTAATATTGCTGGTAGACGTAGGCTGAGTCATATTCCTTGAGGTCTTCATAGATGAGTCCCTTGGTGTAGAGCAGCGAGTGGTTGGTTCGGTCGAAGACAAGGGCTGTGTCCACAACGGCCATGGCCTGTTCGTGTTTCTTTTCCTTGCGCAGGGCGAGGGCACGGAGCTCGCTGTTTTCGGAGAAGGCGCCGATGAGGGTGCTGTCGCCTTGATATATGTCGAGTTGTGGGCGTAGAATGCTGAGAGCCTTGTCATATTCTTTGCTCATACTGTAGATGGCGGCCTCCTTGGCTATGAACTCGGGGTCTTCGGGGAAGTTTGCTCGAGCCTTGGCTACAAAGTTGATAAAGGTCATGCGCTTGTCAAGCAGGCTGGATGTAGTGATGGCCATGCGCAGCAGGTCGGCAGAGCGGGGGCATATTTCTACGGCTTGTATGGCAGCGTCGTTGGCTTGTTGTATAGCACCTATTTCTATGAGTTTTTTGATATAGGGTGTGGCCATCTCCTCGTAGGCAGTGGCTATGTTGTCGCGCTCCTGAGGGTCAGTGGCGGCATAGTAGCTCTTGCTTAGGAGGTTTAGGGCATCTTTGGTCTTGCCCTGCAGACTCGTGAGAACGGCCTTTTGGGTAACGTATGCCTTGTAGTCGTTGTCGCTGTTAAGTTGCTCAAGGGTGGCAGCGGCATTTTTATAGTCGCGGGTAATAAGGTAGCAGTTGTAGAGTCGGGTGAGGGCAGCGCGCTTCACTTCCTTGTCGGGTGAGTTTTGATAGGCGAAGGTGAGGTTGCCAATGGCGTCGGCATATTGTCCCTGGTCCATCATGGCAGCGGCCCAGTCGAGGCGTATACGGGTGTAGAGGTCGGCCACGTCGGTGTTGCGCGGGTTTTTATAATAGAGTTTCTCCAGCAGGTTGTTCGCAGCGGTTTTGTTGCCCAGTCGCTGGTTGACTATATACTCCTTGTAAAGAATATCCTCTGTCTCTCCTCTGCTTTTGCGGGCATCGCGCAGGTAGGCTAGGGCGTCCTCGTAATAGCCGCGGGCTATGGCGGTGTTGATAAGGAAGTCCAGAGACTCTGCCGACGGGGTGGTGGCATAGACTTTGGCATAGAGCGAGTAGGCATCGTTCTGTTGGGCTGCGCGGGCAGCTTCCAGTTGTATTTCCTTGTAGTATCCTGCCAACCAGGCGGAGTGGTAGATTTGCTGGCAGCTCTTTATGTAGCTGAGGGCTTCGGTGAATCGGCCTGCATCGGTCAGGATAGATGTCTTTTTTTTAATCAGGGCCACATTGCCTTTCAGAGCGGCAGCTCCCTGACCTGCCACTTCGGCGGCTTCCTCGGTGTGACCCGTTTGCAGGAGCAGGTTGCTGAGCACTAGGTAGAACTCTTCATCCTTGGGCTGCAGCTTGATCAGTTCACGCAGGTATTTTATCTGCTCCGGCACATTGCCTGCCTTGCGTGCTGCGCGGTATTTAGTCTCCAATTGGTAGGCTACGTCTATCATTACTTGCTGCTCGTTAGGGTAGATGAGTCTGAGGCGTGCCAGTAGGCGGTCGGCCTCGTCATTGTTGCCCTGCAGACGATAGAGTTTTATCTTGCGGCGCCACCAGATGAGGGCGTAAGGCTCATCCTCCAGTAACTCGTTGAGGTAACAGATGGCACTGGAGTAGTTTTTTGTCTCCTCTTCCACATAAACCAGCAATTCGCGGGCATGGGTGTTCTTCTTGTCGTGGCGCAATGCACGGGTGAGGTAGAAGCGTGCCTGATCGTATTTCTTCTTGTGGTAGTAATACCAGCCGTTGAGCTCATTGAGGTTGGAGAAGAAGCTATAGGTCTTCATACCCTCGTTGAGCAGAGCCTTACCTTTTTCCCAGTTGCCCTGTTTGAAGAGCGTACGCACATTTTGGTCATAGTATTCGGGCGTATGTTTGATTTCGGCCAATGCGGGCAGGTGCAGCATGCAGGCCAGCAGCAGTAGGGAGATGTAATATTTCATATGTAACATTCTGTGTGTGTTGTGTGCAGTCAGACTTGTCATATAGGTTGGAAACATCAGTGGTTAGCTGTTTTTGTTTATGGGATCAGACATTCATTCTGTCACCCCATCCGCCTTTGATTTCGTGTGTGTCGCCATGTTCCTCTATCTTGTCTTTGATGATGTCGGTGTGGCTCTGGTCTTCTAACTCGTCAGCTTTCTTTTTTACGCCGGTGCGGGTCATCTCGCCCCATACGGCGGTGGTACCTATCAGATAGTTGAAATAGCCCCTGATGGCGCAGAGGGTTACCAGCGGGTGATAGAATACAGGCTCAAGCATTCCGGCCAGGACGAGACGGTTGTAGTTCTGAGTGCGGGAGTAGCTGCCGCCCAGTGCATAGTCGTAGAAGACGATGAATATGGAGATTACGATGGTGAAGGTGTAGATTGATAGCAGTACCACCCAGAAGGTGTCCCAGTTGATGCCACCTATAAACATTAGGTAGAGTATCGTGAGCAGACCCACAAATTCGATGATGGGGGCCAGGAACTCGAAGATAAAGCAGTAAGGGAAAGTGACCATGCCCAGTCTGCGGTAGTGGGGGTTGAGCAGCATGCGCCGGTGTCGCATCACGTGCTGTATCAGTCCGCGTCCCCAGCGTACACGCTGGCGGAAGAGCACCTTCAGGGTTGAGGGACCTTCTGTCCAGCAGCAGGTGTGAGGAACCTGCACCACGCGGTAGCTGCGGTTGAAATCGCAGCAGTAGCCAATCATACGCCACAGCATATCCATATCCTCGGCAAAGGAGTCGGAGCCGTAGCCGCCGGCGGCAATAGCTACGTGGGTATCAAACAGTCCGTAGCCGCCCGACACGTTGGGCAGCGCGTTGATATAGCTCCACCCCATCTTGCCCACCAGGAATGAGCGCTTGTACTCCAGATCCTGGAATAGCGGCAGCGGCTTGCTAGGCGGTCTGAAGTCTACGATTTCGCCATTCTCTATGCGGCATCCGTTGCTCATGCTCATGGTGCCGCTCACGGCTATCACCTTGCTGTCGAGCAGCACGGGGAAGATACAGTGGTAGATGGCGTCGCGAGCCAGGATGCAGTCTACGTCGGTGTTGATGAAGTAGGGATACTGCACCACGTTGAGACCGCCGTTTACGGCATCGGCTTTGGTACCTCCGTTCTCCTTGTCAACCACCACCAGTCGCTCATACTTCACGTTGGTGGACTTGAAGAGTCGCTTAAAGGGTTTGCAGTTTACCTTATATTCATATTCGTAGGGAACCTCTACCAATTCAAAGTTTTCTATCAGCTTCTCCAGTGTCTTGTCCTTGGAGCCATCATTTACAATTATCACCTCAAAGGTGGGGTAGTCCTGTTGCAGCAGTGAGTGCACGTTGTCCACCACGGTAATTTCCTCATTGTAGGCCGGGGCTACTATCGACACACCTGGGGTGTAGGGGCTGAAGTCCACCACTCGCTTCATATAGTCATCGCTCCAGTGGTGGTACCCAGTGGTGTATTTATAGGCCATCATCAGCAGCACCACGTAGGACAGGATCAGTCCAAGGCTGTAGAAGAAGATGAGGTAGCCGTAAAAGGTTAATATTGTATTTATATCCATGAGGGGTGTAAATGTCGCTTTAATGTGAAATGTCCACCGGACTTGGTGTTATATCTTTTTCTCAATATTCAAGCTAATCCTGGTTGTAGCTTCTGATTAGTTGTAGCTTCTGATTTGGTTGAGCAGGTTGAAGGAGTCAATCTGGTCTATCAGTGTGCGGTCTCTCTCGTTGTTCTCAAACCGCAGGTGCTCAAACAGCCGTCGGCTCTCCTCGCTATAGTTGTAGAGGCAGGTCAAGGCTATCTCGCGTGTCTCCTTGGAGGCTGTGGTGTGGTACACTTTGCCGAAGAAGTCCACTTGCTTGCCTGACTTGATGGCATACACGGCTCTCAGTATTTCGCGCCTCAGCGGCTCGGGTTGCATGGGGAAGGTGTTCACCATCTCTTGTTCCTGATTGCTGTCGCGCAGCATGGCTACGGCCTTGAAGGCTGCCGAGCGGCATTCGTAGCGCTCATCGGTGAAGAAAGTGTCGAGTTTGGATTTCTCGTCTTCGCTGCCCCAGTAGGCCATCTCCTCTATCACGAAGGCAGCCGTCTTGCCGTTTTCTATGCGCGGCACCAGGGTGATGAAGTTGGGCATGCGTTTATCGCAGGCCTGCAGCCATCCCATCAGTTGGTGGAGAGTCATGGTTCGCCATGCGGCGATGGGCTCGTTAAGGTCCTCCACCAGGTAGCGGTAGGGCTCCATGTCGGAGCACATCATATAGCTCATTCGCGCCATGTGGCGTATGTTGATGTTGCGGTGGTTTACAAAGTTGGCCAGGCAGCCCTCCGACACCCTGATGTTGAGCATCGTAAGATATTGCATCATCTCAAACACCTTGCGGTTTTTGTTGAGGTTGATTTCCAGATAGGCCTTTACTCCGCACACCATGGCCAGCACCTGCATGTTAGGTATGTAGACCACCTCCTGCAGCTCCTGGCGCAGCTTGATGAGCAGCTTGATGAAATGCATGGGGTTGTACTTGGCAAACTCGGTAGAGTGGAAGTTGCACTTCTTCTCTACCTCCGAAGGCATCAGCGGCTCAAACTCCATCATCACTTCCCTAAACGGCTCGGCAAACCGCTCATCCAGCTCACGTGTCTTGGTGGTTTGAAACCTCTTCACCTGCACCCTGATGCTAAACAGGATAAACAGTACAAACATGAATAACAGGCAGAATACTACCAGGGCATAGCTGGTGCGTATCTGCCAGGAGTAGGCATCGTAGAAGTTCTTAAAAAAGCGGTAATAGTAGTCGACAACATCCCAACCGTAGAAGACAACTTTGTCATCACCGTATTCCGACGACAATAGTGTCAGCAGCGGAGTGCAAGTCAGCAGCTTGCCAATGGCTAAATGAAAGAGTGCTGTCAGCAAGGTGTTGTTTTTTTTTCTAATTTGCAAAGTTAATTACTTTTTTCCTTTCTAAAAAGAAAAATGCCCATAAAAATTGCTTTTTGATGTTTTTTTTTGATTATAAACCTATTTTCCTTCAGATTAAGCACTAATCCTTCACATTTTTAACCTTCACAACAAAAAGAAAAGGAATAATAACCTGTTGTCGCCAATCCAGCAGCAGGCATGCCTACAGGAAGTTATAACATAAACCATAAAAAACACTTCCGAGGTGGACAGTGACGAACACGGATGTTTATCATTTGAAAATTGGTACTTGTAATTTGAATGCCGCAGGCATTTAATTTTCTAACTTCACTTTTCAAATATTATTCACTCTTTTTGTATGTATATGCAATGAAAATGCGGTAAAACAATATTAATTTATGTGCAAAATTCGGTCAAGTATATTTTTTTTGTTATCTTCGCCCCGAAAATGGGTTTAAGGCGCAGGGATACGCAATGCAGACACATCTGTTTTCGCCCCTGCGCCTCCTTGTTTAAAATCATAGCCTTCGCGGCTTTCAGCCCTTTCCTTCCAGATTTGGCAATAAATTTCAAATTTTCAAATAACCCCTTAAAACATTATCTCAAGCAATGAAAAAGATTTTTGCTTTAGCACTGAGCCTCGTGCTCACGCTTGGAGTGATGGCCGATGACATCACAGCATTCAACGGCCTTGTGGGCCGACTGTTGCCTAACTTGTCCCAGCAGATCGAGGGCAAGAAACTGCCTGCCAAGAAGACTGGCGATTATTTCCAGCTCTCCACCCAGAACGGCAAGCTCATCGTGGGCGGTAACAACGCCAACTCCATGGCCGTAGGCCTCAACTATTACCTTAAGTACTACTGCAACACTGTAGTCAGCTGGTTTGTTGACGAGAAGTTCGATGCCCCCAAGGCTATCGTGCCTCTGCAGGAGACCGTTACCATCAATGCCAGGGTAAAGGAGCGCTTCTTCCTCAACTACTGTACCTTCGGCTATACTATGCCGTGGTGGAACTGGAAGGATTGGGAGCACTTCATTGACTGGATGGCTCTCAATGGCATCAATCTCCCGTTGGCCATTACCGGCCAGGAGAGCATCTGGCGCAAGGTGTGGATGAAGATGGGCCTCTCCGACGAGGAGGTGCGTGCCTACTTCACCGGTCCTGCCCACCTGCCCTGGCACCGCATGATGAACATCGACTACTGGCCCGGCCAGGAGGGTGCCATCAAGGCAGTGCCCATGTCATGGCTCAACGACCAGGAGGAGCTCCAGAAGAAGATCGTTGCCCGTGAGCGTGAGTTCAATATGCGCCCCGTGCTGCCCGCTTTCGCCGGCCACGTGCCCGCCGAGCTGGCTAAATACTATCCCAATGCCAAGATCACCAAGATAGGTGCTTGGTCAGGCTACTCCGACCAGTATGCCTGCTCCTACCTTGATCCCGAGGACAAGCTCTATCCGCAGATCCAGAGGCTCTTCCTTGACGAGGAAATCAAGACCTACGGCACCGACCACGTCTATGGCCTCGACCTCTTCAATGAGCTTGAGCCTCCCTCATACAAGTCTGACTACCTCGCCCGCCAGGGCAAGCAGACCTTCGAGAACCTCAAGAAGGCTGACCCCAAGGCCATCTGGCTCCAGATGACATGGCTCTTCTACAATGAGTGGCGCGACTGGGGCGTACGCGAGAACAAGGACGGCGACGTGGCCAAGTATGGTGAGCCCGGCGACTCCTGCGCACGTATCCGCAAGTATATCACCTCCTATCCCAAGGAGCGCTCCATCCTGCTCGACTACTACTGCGAGAATACCGAGATTTGGCAGAAGACCGACAAGTACTACGGCGTGCCCTATGTATGGTGCTACCTCGGCAACTTCGGCGGCAACACCAGCCTCTCCGGCAATATCCAGACCGTCAATGACCGCATTGAGAATACCTATAAGAATGGCGGCTCCAACTTCGTAGGCGTAGGCTCCACCCTAGAGGGCTTCGACTGCAACACCTTCATGTATGAGTACATCTTTGAGAAGGCTTGGGAAATCGAGCAGACCAAGGACGTGGCAAAGTGGATTGAGCATGTGGCCGACGAGCGCTCCAATAGCCAGGATCCCAACATCCGCGCAGCATGGAAGCTCCTCTCTGAGACCGTCTATACCGAGGCCGACCATCCGGGTCAGTGCCCCCAGATCAATGTTCGTCCCTTCATGGCCGACAAGTGGGGTGAGAGCAACAATAAGTATCGTACCTACTATCGCAACACCACCATCAAGTACGACAACAAGGACCTCCTCGACGCCGTGGAACTCATGCTCAAGGGCAAGAGCACCGCTCAGAACTATCAGCTCGACGTAGTCAACTTCACTCGCCAGCTCCTGGGCAACTACTCCCTGCCCGTGTTTGCAGCTTACAAGGCAGCCTATAAGAAGGGCGACTTCCAGGAGATGCAGGTGCTCGAGCGCCGCATGCTCAACCTTATGGAAGATGTTGACCGCCTCTGCGCCAGCCAGCGCACCTTCCTCATGGGTAAGTGGATTGAGGAGGCCCGCGCCAAGGGCGGCACCGACTCCACCGAGATTAAGTACTATGAGCAGAATGCCCGCAACCTCCTCACCACATGGGGCGAGAAGGCTGCCCTGCTCAACGACTATGCTTCCCGCCAGTGGAATGGCCTCGTAGGCTCCTTCTATGCACAGCGTTACAAGCTCTTCTTCGCAGCCGTCAACAAGGCAGTGATTGAAGGCAAGGAGTTTGGCGAGAAGGAAGAGAAGGAAGTTCAGAAGACCATCACCGACTTCGAGGAGAAGTGGTGGAAGGACTGCATCGGCGAGTTCCCCTCTGAGCCTGAGGGCGACGGCGTTGCCATCGCACGCGAGCTCGTGGCAAAGTGGAAGCCCCTCATCCTCCAGCAGGCTGACACTAAGTTCCGTAAGAATAAGTAATGACTTATTTAAAGATAAGGTGGCGCACGTAAGTTGCGCCACCTTATTGTTTCTATATTTCTTCAGTGATGAAAAAGTTCTCAATCCTTTTACAGATCCTTCTTTCTCTGTTGGCTTCTGTGCCGTGTGCGGCCAAGTGGCTCAATCCCGCTGACGTAGTATGCGGAAGGTGGTGGGGCGACGAGCTCAAGGGCACCTATCACCGTATGCCCGACCGCGCACAGCATGATGTGCGCTCCGCCGTATGGAACCTATCGAAGCAGTCGGCGGGACTCTCCATCAAATTCCATTCCAATGCGCCGTCCATTAGGGTTCGCTATCAGGTAACCGGCGGGCTCAACATGTTCCACATGCCCACCACGGGAGTGTCCGGTCTTGACCTCTATGCCACCGATGCCGACGGCCTACTGAGGTGGTGCGCCTCGCGTTTCAACCTGTCCTTCAAGGACACCATTAACTATGAGTTCCGCCATATCACTTATTTCACAGGCGACCGTCGCGGATACGACTACGAGCTCTTCCTGCCGCTTTACAATGAGGTCAAATGGATGGAGATAGGCGTGGACGACGACTACGACCTGCAGCTGTATCCCATAACCCAGGAGTCTCCCATTGTGGTCTATGGCACATCGATAGGCCAGGGTGCCTGTGCTTCGCGCACCGGCATGGCCTGGACCAACATAGTAAAGCGCGAGACAGGCTACCCGCTCGTCAACCTTGCCTTCTCCGGCAACGGTATGCTGGAAGAAGAGGTCTTCAAGTATTTGAATGAAATAGATGCCAAGCTCTACATCTTGGACTGCCTGCCAAACCTTACTGAGGACAAAGTGCCTCTCATCTTCGACCGCACTTTGCGCGGAGTGGAGATGCTGCGCGCGGAGCACCCCGATGTTCCAATCCTGCTTGTGGAGCATCACTACGCCAACGCCTCCAGTTCTCAGCGTGCAATCGACCGATACGCGGATTCCAACAGCGAGCAGCGCCGCGCCTACGACACCCTCGTTGCTCGCGGTGTCACCCGCCTCTACTACCTCAGCCACGACGAGCTCGCCTTTACGCAGGAGTCGATGGTCGAGGGAATCCATCCCAACGACATCGGCATGCGCCAGTACGCTGATGCGTACATCCGGAAGATTTACGAGATCCTCGAACCTCAAGTTTCAAATCTCAAATCTCAAATTTCATATTTTCGTCCCCGCACCCAGCAGCGTGACCCCTACAACTGGCATGAGCGTCACGAGCAGATACTCCGGGCCAACTGCCTCGAAGCACCCCAGATAATTATGATTGGCAATTCTATCACCCATTATTGGACCGACCGTTCCGGAGCTGATGCAAAAGACTACCGTTCCAGTTGGGACAAGCTGTTCCGCGGGCGCGTTGCCCGCAACCTCGGCTTCGGCTTCGACCGCATCGAGAACGGTCTCTGGCGGGTGATGCACGGTGAGCTCGATGGCTACAGTGCCGACAAGATATTCCTCCTGCTGGGTACCAACAACCTGTCCACCAACACCGACGAGGAGATAGTGGAGGGTATGCAACTGCTCATCCGTGCCGTGCGGCAGCACCAGCCCAAAGCCCGCATCTATCAGGTGGGCATCATGCCTCGCCGTGGCCAGCTGCAACGCGTAGCGCATATCAATGCCCTCCTGCAGGAGAAACTGAAAAATCTCCGGGAGTCCGCAGAAGGCAAGGGGTGGGACGTCACCTACGTTGATATGAGCCGCGGATTTCTCGACGACAGCGGCAACCTCATAGAGTCCCTCTTCTCCGACGGACTGCATCCCAATGCGCGCGGCTACGAAGTGGAGGCGCAGAATCTTTATCCCTATATTAAATAATGAGTACTGACGGCAACCGCATCTTCTCCCTCGATGTGATGCGCGGAATCACCATCGTGGGAATGATAGTGTTCAACACCTGCTCCGGTTATCACTATGCCCAGCTCTACCATGCCCCCTGGATAGGCTTCACCCTTGCCGACACAGCCTTTCCCTTCTTCGTTTTCATCATGGGCATGACCACCTGGCTCTCGCTGCGCAAGTATGATTTTCGTCCCACGGGGCGTGTGCTGCGCAGGATAGCCGCCCGCGCCGTAGGCCTTATCTTGGTGTGCTGGGCGTTCGACCTGCTGGGCAGCCTGCTCTTCACCCTTGATAGCAGCGGCGACATTTTGTCCATCTTTTCCGAGATGCGCTTCACCGGAGTCCTAGTGCGCCTCGGTGTGTGCTACGGTGTCTGCGCCCTTGCCGCATTGTATATCAACCACAAGCGATTTCCCTATGTCATTGCCGCGCTGCTCTTAGGCTATTTCATCCTCCTGCTCTGCGGTTACGGCTTCGACCGCACGCCCGACAATATCCTTGGCATCGTCGACCGCGCCCTCCTCGGCGAGTCCCACATGTGCAATGATATGGGCATCGACCCCGAAGGCATCCTCAGTGCCATTCCCGCCATCGCCCACACCATGCTCGGCTTCTGGATGGCGGCAATGTGCCTACCCTGTCAGGATAAGAAGGAATCTCTTTCTCCCCTCCTTTCGGGAGGGGGTGGGGGTAGGCTCTTTTTCTATGGCTTCCTATTGCTCCTCTCCGGCTTCTTGCTCAGCGGCGCGTGTCCAGTCAGCAAGAAGATATGGTCGCCCACGTTTGTCATGATAACCAGCGGAGCAGCATCGCTGTTGCTGGGAGTGCTGATAGAGATTCTTGATGTTAGGCAGCGCGGCGTGCGTGTCGGCAAGTTCTTCAGTGTGTTCGGCGCCAACCCCCTGTTTCTCTACCTCCTGAGCGAGGGCATCCTCTGGCCTCTCATGCTCATCAAGGTCAATGAGCAAAGCCTCTGGGACTACCTCTTCCGTTCCATCTTCGTTCCCCTCTTCGGCGAGCAGGGTGGTGACCTCGCTTTTGCTCTCGTCAATGTCTTCTTCTGTTGGCTCGTAGGCTTTATCCTCTATCGCCGCAAGATATTCGTAAAACTGTAAAGCCTGAATTATTAGTGCCAACATCTATAACATTCTCTATTTTTTTTAACAAACATTTTGGCTGCTCAAGGTAATGTCGTAAATTTGCACAACGAATCAAGAAAAAAGAAAAAACTGTGAAATCTGTGTGAGAAAAGCTACAAATTTCACGAATTAAACGGATAATTCATGGTTATCCTTGACTCACGACTCTTGACTCTTGGCTTTTGGCTATTCTCAAATAAAATATTATGAAACTAACAACCTCAATCCTTAGGATTCAAACCACTCTTCTGGCAGTGCTGATGGCATGCAGCGCAGCCTATGCTGAGGCAGTTGAGTTTGAGACCCTCGCCCCCGTGCAGCTCAACACCACCCTCATCCCCACGCTGACCGATGCCACCCCCGTGGCCGTCAGCCCCTCAGCCCCCAGCGAGCTTGCCTTTACGTCGCCCGCGCCCATCCCCGAGCCTAAGTATCAGCTCACCTGGATGCGCACCAATCCTGGCGTGCAGCCTTACAAGTTCTTCGACGATGTTACCTTCGCCGGAGTGCCCCTCTTCGTGGCAGGCATCATCGCCAAGGGCGAGAAGCGATCCTTCCGCCAGAACACCGGCGACAATAAGCACACCCTTGTCACCAAGTTCAAGACACGCATCGACGACTATACCCAGATGGCAGGCCTCGTGGCAGCTACCGGCCTTAAGCTCGCCGGCGTGGAGGGACGCAGCGACTGGGGCCGCTACCTCGCCTCCACCGCCATGTCCTACCTCATCATGGGCGGACTCGTCAACAGCATCAAGTACACCTCCAAGGAGATGCGCCCCGACGGCTCCTCTGCCAACGCATGGCCCTCCGGCCATACCGCCACAGCCTTCATGGGCGCCACCATCCTTCATAAGGAGTACGGCACCACCCGCTCGCCCTGGTATTCAGTGGCAGGCTATGGCGTTGCCACCGCCACCGGCGTGATGCGCGTGCTCAACAACCGCCACTGGGTGAGCGATGTGCTCAGTGGAGCAGGCATTGGAATCATGTCCACCGAGCTAGCCTACGGTCTCAGCGACCTCATCTTCAAGGGCAAGGGCCTACTGCGCGGCGACATCACCGGCGAGAAGAGCATCATTACCCATCCCTCCTTCTTCTCCGTGTCTATGGGACTTGGCTGGGGTACACGCAAGCTCAATTTCGACATGCAGCAGTTTGACTTCGACGGCTATGAGGATGGCGACACCGACTTCAACCTCAAGTTCGGCTCCTCCACCGCAGTAGGCGTAGAGGGTGCCTATTTCTTCAATAAGTATGTCGGCGTCGGCGGCCGCCTGCGCGTCAACAGCTCCCCTATCAAGGGCTGGGACGGCATCGAGCGCTACGCATGGGGCAGCCTGCTCAACAACCTCTACGGCGATGAAATGGAAGATCCCGACATGGAGGACTTCATCTACGGTCAGGGCACTCCGGGTGACCCCGATTACAGCGCACCCATCATCGATGACGTAGAGTTTCGCATCAAGAGCGACCACCTCACCGAGTTTGCCGGTGATGTGGGTCTCTATTTCAATCTGCCCCTCTCTTCTCGGTTCGCCCTTGGCTCCAAACTGCTCGTGGGCCGCAGCATCATGCAGGAGATTGACCTCGACGCTATCGCCACTGGCGGTGAGCGCAGGTTCGTCTATGACTCAGCCACCGATGCCCTCGACCTCGAGTGCCTCCCCACCAAATACAATGCCGAGTGGGACTACTTCACCGTGGGCGGCAACAACACCATGAAGTTTGGCACAGGCCTCAGCCTCACCTACGCCTATAAGGAGAACTACGCATGGCGCCTCTTCCTCGACTATGACTACACTCGCAAGACCTACACCATGACCTATAACCCCGGTGGCTTCCTTGACGCCGCACTGGGCATCGAGGGCATAGCTGATGAAGCTGACATCACCATCGAGACACAGAAGGTCAAGAAGCACCGCAACTCCTTCATCCTGGGAGGCTCCTTCACCATCTCGTTCTGATAACCCCCGTTCTTCCGAGGAATAATTATACGCGCGTACATTAAACCATAATGTATGCGCGTAGTTTTTGCGTCCTATACGCCGCATAATCTACATCCGACAGTAAGACGAGGCAGGCATATTAAGAAAACTCTATGTCTGTATCATTTAGACACAGAGCGGCAATTCTTGCCCACGAAGTTTCTGTTCCGGGTTCAAGGACTATCTCCTGCGCGAGGATATAGTCCCACCCGTTTTCATTGTTTATGTTAGATACAAGGCAACCGTTGTCGTTTTTTATGACAATAGGGTTGTCTAGAATCTCTTTAATAATCCAAGACGGATTATCAAAGTTGTTGATATAGTCCTCCACCCTTGAGTGGCGCAGCAATTCATACTTATGCCTATATTCCTCCTTGGGGGTGAGTTCATCCAAGTACGGCACAATCTCCTCAAACGACACTTTGTGCAATAGTCTACTGTAAGTCATGGTTGTAAATATAAGGAAGAAGGTTCACGTTGCAAAGGTAGAGGGCAGGAGTGTCGTTTTGGGACATACGGTAGAAAAAAGTTTCGAGATATATGATTTTTATACGAATAGACCTCCGCTACAAGCTGGCGGAGGTCTATGGAAAGGGATGTCTTACAACACTATATGATAGGGTCGGAGCAGAAATCTTTGCGTTTGCAATTTTTGCAGTGACGGCCTATCCATACATCGTCAAACTGATTCATTGCCTGCTCAACAATCTCCGGCTCGTCAGTCAGTATGCCGGCCTCGAAGTTGCGAGTCGTGTCTGCCTTCATGCCGATGCCGGCACCAGTGAGGTTGGCGCTGCCGACATACACCTCTTTACTGTCGAGCACCAACATCTTGAAGTGTACACGCGGGCAGAGCACGTGCTCCAGTCGGTCATACAGTACAGGGTATTTGTCGAAATCCTCACGGAAGTTCGGCCCCGGCTCCTTTGCATGAATGAGTCGCACCTCCACTCCCCGCCGTATGAGCAAAGATATGAGCGCCAGAAACGGCTTCTTCTCATTGCCCACCTCCACATACAAGTCTTTTATGTCGGCGGTCCCGATCCAAAGAGTGTGCTTCACGGTCTGCACCCACGCCAGCACCTCTTTGTAATGCTCGTAGTTGGAGATGAAGGTGGTCATATTCCTTGCACATTGTTTGGAATATCGCAATGGTTATGACAGCAAGGCGTAATGCCATTGCTTTTTTTAGATGCCGTTAAAAAAAACTTTCTATCTGGCTGCGCGAGTACTGATTTTCTTTCCGCTTTTATCGTATGTGTCATGAAATGAACTGCGGCGAACAACAAAGAAATCACCAGCCACACTGACAATATCTCCAATAGATGCTGCAAGTGTTTTTTGCTTACGACCTTCTGAGTTGTAAATGTCGTAAAAAGAACTTCGACGAACGATGAAAAAAGATCCGGAAAAACCAACAATCTCACCGATAGAACGTGAAAGGGTTTTGTACTTTTTCCCTTTTGCGTCAATCAAATCATAGAAGCTGCTTCGAACTTCAATGTTTGCAATCTGATAGTTTGATGAAAATAATCCCATAATAATTTTTTTGTTGTTATTTTTCTGCCTACAAAGTTAAAGAAATTAATCCAATAACAAAGAAATACGAGATGGATTTATGATAATCTCTTGTTTCCTTCCGGAGTTTCCTGCTCTGCATATTATTCTATTCATAAAAGGCTACGGCCAGGCGCATATCTAGACCCAATCCAGAGTCTGCTAGATTTATTCTTGTAATAATTCTTGTTGCACCTGAGCACATGGAGCAAATATATTGTGCAACTTGCATATCTTTCTCTCTAAGAAAAAGTTCGCTGTTTGCGACAAGACAAACAACGCAGTTGGGCAGAGTGCCCCACTCAAAGGCATTGTACTTGTCGATAATCTCTATCATCCAATCAGCTCGTTTTTTTTCACCGTAGGTATGGCTACGATAGACGTATGTTTTCATCTCTTTTGCAGAAGCGAGAATGCGTAGAGTCTCGCCATCAACGGGGAGTGCTGCAATGCAAAATTCAAAGATGCTGCAAAGATTGTCGGGAAAAGGAAAAGCAATGCTTTCATCTATTTCCCGAAGTTTCTGGAGTTTCTTGTCTAATGGCATTTTCTCAAAGCTCGACAATAATTCTTCTATCTTCATATTGTCGTAATCAACGGCAAGAATAGTATCTGCCATACAGCATGCAGCAATCTCTGCCAGCGAGGCATTGACATCCGGCATTATGATTATCTCTTGCCCAAGCGCGTAGTTCCATCCGCAGCCGTTATCGATTGTCGAATGAAGATAGTGGCCGTACTGCAGCACCATATCTTTTTCGGTGCTATTGCTAATGATGATAGGTTCATTAGAACTGTCATTGTAGGGGTTTTCATGACAAAGCATGTCATAATGGCACTTATACTGCGCAGGGCAATAGGCATTGTGTCTCTCTACATATGGAAGGATCTCCTCAAACGACACTTTGTGCAAAAGTTCACTGTAAGTCATGGTTGTAAATATAGGGAAGAAGGTTCACGCTGCAAAGGTAGAGGGCAGGAGTGTCGTTTTGGGACATACGGTAGAAAAAAGTTTCGAGATATATGATTTTTATACGAATAGACCTTCGCTACAAGCTAGCGGAGGTCTATGGAAAGGGATGTCTTACAACACTATATGATAGGGTCGGAGCAGAAATCTTTGCGTTTGCAATTTTTGCAGTGACGGCCTATCCATACATTGTCAAACTGATTCATCGCCTGCTCTACAATCTCTGGCTCGTCAGTCAGTATGCCGGCCTCGAAGTTGCGTGTCGTGTCTGCCTTCATGCCGATGCCGGCACCAGTGAGGTTGGCGCTGCCGACATACACTTCTTTACTGTCAAACACCAGCATCTTGAAGTGCACACGCGGGCAGAGCACTCGCTCCAATCGGTCATACAGTACTGGGTATTTGTCGAAATCCTCTCGGAAGTTCGGTCCCGGCTCCTTCGCATGAATTAGCCTCACCTCCACTCCCCGCCGAATGAGCAACGCGATGAGCGTCAGAAAAGGCTTCTTCTCGTTGCACACCTCCACATACAGATCTTTGATGTCGGCGGTCCCCATCCAAAGAGTGTGCTTCACGGTCTGCACCCGTGAAAGCACTTCTTTGTAATGGGCTGAATTGGAAATATAGGTTAGCATTAAAGAATCATATCTTATTTACATCCCAAATAGCCAAAGCAGCATCTATAATATGCTTTCCACGTCTTTCTATACAAGCTTTATCCCAGAAAGGATTGTCGGGATTATCCATAAATGTCACAATTTCCTGCTGCTGTCGGATAAGACTATTTTCTTCTTTATAGATTTCCAATTTGTCTTTTAAGTCTTTATTTCCTGCAGAACTATTTTGAGATTGTGACAGAAGGAGCATATTTCCAATACTATGAAGCCATTCTCCTGATTCTATACCATTTTCATGGTTCTCAATATCTCTATATATTCCGTAGCCATGGGCACGCTCTTCATCTTTTGGCGTTTGCGGTGCAATATGTTCCAAGCTTTCTTTCTTCATTATGTCTTCCCATCTCACACGCTCTTTAGGATGATTGGGAGGACAAAGACTTTGTTCATAACGCCACAATAGGTACGAACAAATACGATGGTTGAAATAGATGCCACCACTATTGAGAGCACTCTGGAGTTCTTTGTCACTCCAATACTCATAAGGAATTCCAGAAATGAATACATCAATTTGGCTATTAAACGATTGATCGTTATTGGCATTTACCAAGATATTATTCAATCTGCTCTCAATAGCAGCCCTTCCACCTCTTGCTGCAGCTCTGAATGTTATATTTTCGGGCAAGCGCACCAAGCGATAATAAGTCTTTTCTTCGACTTTAGCCATAATCTTACTCTTTAATAGTAATGGATAGCTTTGAGCCATACGATCTAATCTGCGAAGATTCATCATATAAAAATCCTGATCAGCTTCAATGGCAATGACTTGAATAAATGCTCGCGACAATAATTGTGCAAAAAGAGTGATTTCTTTTATTTCCTTACTCTTGAAATATGCTTTTATTTCACTTAATGGATTTTCCGTATTATATCCATATTTACTGAAAGCCATCCAAAAATAGCGTAGTATATCATCTTCTTTGACTTTTGTCTTGACGATTGATTCATATATTTCACTGAATGAATTATTGAGGTCGTTCACATACTCTTCTTGTCTTTTTTCTCCGCGCAAATAAATTTGCAACATGAAAAATGATTTTAGAACTTCGAGGTTTGAAAGTGATTTTCCTCGGTCATTTTGGAATGCAAATATTTGTGCTGCCTCCGATTTCTTTGTAACATGATACTCTGTGACCGTTGCTTCCTCGACAATTTCAAGCCATTTAAGAAGAGTATCTTTGCTTTCTTTCTCAAAGACAGAATCGAAATACTCTCGACAATCTCTTATCCTTTTCTTTGAAGAAGTGTCAATCATTTCATCAAAGCTATCACGATCGATTATCTCATGAATAAAAAAGACATTGTCGTTTTCAACAGTAGCCAAATGAGGTTGCTCTGTATCTTGATCTCGAAGGTATCGCCTATCAATATAGTCACATATCTTCTTGGTATCTCCATCTGTAGAAAAACGTTTGAAAAACGCGTGACGAAGACAACTGAAAAAAATAACGATAGTTGTTAGTCGCTGTTGTCCGTCGATTAAGCACAACACGCTTCCATTATCTGTTTTTTCAAACAAAAAGTGTCCAAGGTAATACCTGTCAGATACATCGCGCAAATCTTCTATGAACTGTTCACGCTGTTGTTCTTCCCATGAATATGCCCGCTGATAAGAGGGGATAACATAACGAACGTCTCTATAAAAAAGAGCTTTTACTTTTGATGCTTCCATGTTTCTTGTAATAATCATCAAACGTTTCAATACTAATCATTCTTCTTCAGACCATTGCCCTTGTTTTTGGAATCTTTTTTGTAATAACCATGCATAGTGCGAATCATATCGAGAAATGGTCCTGCGATACACTCCGCCAGGATTGCCTACACCTTCTGGAACATAAGCAATACGCTTCACTATCAGATTTGAGCATAAAGTCGCTCCATCATCCCGACTTTTGTATATGTCGTATTTTTTTACGTCTGCATCAAAATTATCAACGGGACGAGGTTTGTTTTCTTCGAAGTATAGGATTTCTTCTTCACCTTTTTCAAAATCAAAGATTCTTCTTCCTATCGCTTTAAATGCTCCGACATAGCCATTTCCTCCTCGTCTGAAAAGCATAATGACATCGTCTTTACCGACCTGTTTTAGAAGGTTCGTGCGCCAATATTCTCCATATTCAACAAGCGACAATTCTATTTCTTTTTCTTTTGACTCAGCAAAATTCTCTTCAATCCGCTTAAATTGTTCATCACCCCATGCATTGAAATGCCAAGTATTTTTTTTCAGCCTTTGAGAATCTTCTGATGTTGACTCGCTCTGTTCAGTAACATTGTTCGTTTCTATATTAGATTCAGAATTTTCATTCCGCTTGTATCCAACATGGTCATTTTCGTTCTTGATTTGTAAGGGAACAGCATCTATGGGTGATTGAGATTGAACGGTATTGTTCTTTGTGTTTCCTGAAATTTCTTCAAATTTTCCCCAAAGGATCAATACTTCTTTTTCATTATTGTTTCTGTCTAAGTCTTCTTGAAGAATACCTGTAATACCAGCAAACGCCTGTGCCATTTGTCCGATATCATTTAACTCTTTGATCTTATCGAGTTCTTTTTTAATTCTTTCTAATACGTCTTTATTGTTTACATAAAAACAAACTTTTCCCAAGAGCCTTGTTCGCAAACTTGAGAACTCCTCTTCCGTTACTTGATTGTCACGAAGAAATTCATACATGTCATACACAAAATCCGAGTAAACTTGCAGCTTGGTATTGTATAGTTTCAAATTTCTTTCCTTTTCTTCTTCGTCTTTTGTCTGTCCTTTAAGAAGAACAAGTGTAACCAAAGCTGATATTACAACACCAACGAATGCAGTGATAAGGTTTGGCCCAACTGCATTGTCAGATTTATAGTAGAAGTAACTGGCAATAGCGGTGAACAATACTATAATAATCAGGAAAACGAAAACATATTCGAATGTCTTATTCTTAATGAAACTCATAACTCTTGTTTTTAATCCAACTTCTCAAACACAAAATCACTAGCTTGGCAGCATGCTTTCTTGTAGTCAAACTGATACATGCGCATGTACTGCTCTTTAACCTCTACTGCTCCATTGTAGAATGGAGTGCTTGCGTGCGAACGTGTTGTCACCGTGATAGACATTTCGGGCGTTAACACTTGCCCATTCGATCGCTTAATGCGCTTGGGCGTAATTCTAAAGACTTTACTCATAATAATCGTGTTTGGTTTTGATGTTGCAAAGATAAAAAAAATGACGTTGCAAAGAAAAAAAGTAAAAGAATTTATGGATGATCCTCTTTTTTGTCGGGTGCTTCCCAGTTATATGGGGTTGCATACAACATGAAGCTACATAGCTCGTCAATATAGGAACAGAGAGACGTGGCTTCGTTGCAGAGCACTTGCTCTTCTAAGAGTAGGTTGTCATAGTCAATAGTATTTTGGATATATTTCTTCATTTGGTACGATTCCTCGTCAATAATCCAGAGACGGTCAATGTCAGTATCGTCGAAGGAGTTTCTCTCTAACCATCCCTCTTCCTTGACATGGGCGTTCCGTGCAATCCAGTTGCTTATATATGTTGCTTGTTCCTCAGTCATGTGTGTTTATAAAATTTCTTTTGCAATCCATGCACAGGCCTCGGCATCGGCAAGTTAGTTATTCATTTCTCTGATTTATCAAATTCACCACGACCTTAACCATCACATCTTTCTCTTCTGTTTTGCTCTCTGCAATCATCAGCGTCAAGGCAACGAGGGTATTGTCAGCCAAACGCTTCGTGCCGTCTTTGCGATAAAGAATGCCGTTGTTATTTAGGAACCAAAGGAACAACGTGGCGGCAATACGCTTGTTGCCATCGCTGAAAGAGTGGTTCTTCGTAACGAGATACAAGAGCATGGCTGTGCCTCGCTTGCTTTTTACGCGATAACCAACAGAGATAATGACATCAAGATTGTATAAAACACTCTCTTGTATTTGTTTCTTTCCTTTAACGGCACCATGTCGAGTGGTATGTGCAAATTTTGCACATACCTCTTCTCTGCTCAACTCACCTTCCTTAAAAACATTATTTATGTGTCGAGTTATTACAGTTCTGTCTTTTTGGAACAACTCTGCCATCTGCGCCTGAGTCAGCCACACCATGTCGTTATCCAGGCGGACATCAATCTGCGTTTGTCCGTCTTCTGTCTGATAGATTATAATCTTGTTCTCTTCCATTTCCCAATATATTTTACTGCAAAGTTACTACCTTTTTTATATATTGTGCACATATTCGGTTAAAATCACAATATCTCCATCGCTATTCGTGCACAGGCCTAGGCTTCGTCGGCATCCTCGAGATTCATGAACAGGGAAAACTGGGGCTTGAACTTGAGCATCACGATGCCCACCTTTCCGTTGCGGTGCTTGGCGATGATAAACTCTGCCTTGCCGCGATAGTTTTGGCTGTTGTCGGCCGACCGATATATGTTGTAGTACTCGGGCCGGTGGAGGAAGCATACGAAGTCGGCGTTCTGCTCAATGGTTCCGTACTCACGCAGGTCGCTGAGCTGAGGCCGTTTGGCCGCCTCTCCCTCTCGCATAGCCACTTCGCGGGGTAGCTGCGACAGGACGATGACGGGGGTGTTGAGCTCTTTGGCAAGATCTTTTAGTGAGCGGCAGATGTAGGACAGCTCTTCTTCGCGGTTGTTGAAGCGTATGCCAGAGCCATAGCTAGTCATCAGCTGCAGGTAATCAATAATAATCATCCTGACACCTTGCTCGCAGACGAGACGGTGAGCTTTTGCGCACAGGTCGGAGAAGGAGATCAATGGGGTGTAGTCTATGTAGAGCGGTTTGCCATATATCCTGGTAATCTTAGTGTTGAGACGTGTGAGCTCATCGGGTTGCAGCAGTCCGCTCCTGAGTTTGTCAACCTCTATCTCGCACACGTTGGATATAAGTCGGTAGATAAGCTGTTCTTTGCGCAACTCGAGGCTGAAGAAGGCGATGGGAAATCTCTGATTGATGGCTAGGTTGCGTGCCATTGAGAGCGCAAAGGCGGTCTTACCCATGGCAGGTCTGGCAGCTATAATGATTAGGTCGGAGTCCTGCCATTCGCTGGTTATCCTGTCAAGTTTGTGTTTGTGGAACAGGGTAGGTATGCCGCCGTGTTCTTCCTGATACTTTATGGCATCTTTGATAGCCTTGTACGCTGTGTTGATGACGGGGTCTATCTGCGTAAGGTCATAGCTTGGTACTTTTTCCATAATAATTAATGTTTTTGAGTTAATAAAATTGTTGACGCTGCAAAAGTAGAAGGTAGGAGTGCCGTTCTGGGACATACGGCAGAAAAAGAATTCGAGGTTTTATACGAAAAGACCTCCGCCAGCTCGTGGCGGAGGTCCGAAAAGCAATTATTTTATGAGAAAAGTTATCGATTGAGAATAGAAATAGCCTTGTCTGCAATTTCCGCTGTAATACCCTCATAAGAATCGGCCAAGAGGAAATGTGGGGACTGCGATTCCATAATCACATACTCATCATCGATGATAACATAGCGAGCTTCCTTTGAGGCATTATCTGAAAGCCAAGAAGCAATTTCCATTCCTTTACAATGGCCCAATGCAGGGTTAATATTATCAAGGTCAGCAGTCAGTAGCCAGCTATCGCTAACAGATGATGGAGTAATATCTATAACCTTGCCCGGCATATTGCGTGTCTTCCACATCTCTTGCATGGTTTCCAAGCCATAGAACTTCCACGAAGACTCAATAACAATATCAGCATTGGTTGCTTCAACAATCCTTTTCAGCTGAAGGACAGATTCAGGGTCAAAGAAAGCACCATACTCATCCTTCCATGCTTTCCCTAGGTAACTAAGAAGGCGCTGATAGTGTTCGGTGTTCAAGACACCATCGAAATCGAGGAATATTATTTTCTCCATAGTTTATACGATAGGGTCAGGTGAGAAGTCTCTTTGTTTACATGTTTTATTACGTGTTTCTTGTTTAAATTTTTCTATTCCCAATATCTCTTCCGCAAGTATTCGATTATTATACGCACTTGTGGGTCATTTATAAAAGGTTCTATTGTAAGGGGTTTAAAGAAGACCGATGGATCTATACAGCAAAATATATCTGGATGATTTAGCATAGGAATATAATTATGTTCTACAGATTGACGTAAATCCACATTTTTGCTTGGAATTACATTGATGTGGTAGAAGTAGTCTGCAAGACCTTTGCGAATCATCTGTTCGACTAATAATGTCTGACGCATTAATTCATATTGGGGTTCCTTCATATAAATAGAATGTGGTACACCCTCTGTTGGGACTTTTAGTTGTTCAGATCTCTCAATAAGATGTTGGTATCTTTTTATTCGAGTGTCGCAGGTTAAGTCGTAGTCCTCATATGCTTCCGTATATTTCCATTCAATAGGAATAAGGTAGATTTTTTTATACTTTTGTGCTCGAATCATAGCATCAACGGAAGTGCAGAATGCTCCTCTTTGCGCTCCCGCATCATCTTCTCCCAGTAGTTCTTGATTATTATATGTAAATTCAAATGCTATTAATCCATCATTGTCCAAAGTGGTCAGGATGTTGTCGAAGGCAATGCCGGTTGCATTAAGCAATAGGGATTGAATTGCCTTTTCATTGTTCCGAATGCCAAAAAGATGATTAAGGCATTGTATTTGGGATGACATAATATGTCCTGTAGGGGCATCTGAAGAGTCGCCCGCCATATGCCACCATGCAATCTTATGTCGTTTGAAATAGATTAAGACATCATCATATATAGACGACAAAAAATTCTTGGAATTATCCTTTAAAACTTTCTTGCTTGGCAATCGATGTAAACGATTAGATTCTTTCCATGAGGCAAAACCTTTATTTTGTGCGTGATAGAATACGTGGTTTTGGGTGTCTGACTCAACCAATCTTATTTGCCGGAGTTCTTCTGCTTTTTTGTATGGTGTTTCTTTCATCTCTTTTTATAGTTAATAGGAGAATAATATGTGTCTGATTATCGTATTTCATTTATGATGGAGTACGTGACTTTCTCTCTCTGAAGAATCTCTCTCATTCTGTCGATACGCTTCTGTCGTCTCCCCTGTTTGTCCATGTGTGTCCATCTATTAAATATTAGAAGCTCAGGTTCTGTTGAGACTATTGTTGGACGTGCTGCAGGAACCGGCAACCCCAAATCTTTTTTTATATCATAAACTTTTTGATAATAAGCCAGAATCTTATTTTTGTATTTTTTGATGAAATCTGAATAGCTCCTCATTTGAGACACAATCTCCGGATTATCATCTGATTTATTCAACATCCTATTGTCATCAAGGCGTTTCAGCTCAACAAAGATTACTTTTCCGCTTACACACTTCACAAGGTCAATACGAATATCTCTGTCACCATCAATGTAAGCGAACTCAGAATCGAGGTGAATATCTCTGTTATGTATTATTAGTTGACCTTGGATATATTTCTCACTCCACGACTCTTTGTCGATCCCTTTCTTTTGAGAATAATGCTCTTTTATTCCTTCTACTATATTGTCTATTTGCTTGTCTAGTGTTTTTGTACAATTTATATATGTCGTCGTTTTATTTTTTATTCCCAGATATTTATAATGGGTAAAGGTGTGTAATTCCTTATGCCTTGAACAAAAGTGAACACGAATGATGCTTCCACCTTCGAAATAGACATTCACCTGATTGTCTTTACGTAATTCAATATAAAAAGACTTGTCCTGCTTGCAATACTCCCACCATAGAGGTTTCTTGTCCTTCAACTCATCAAAAATTTTGGCGCTTTCTTTAAGAGTGTCAAAAGTTATGTTTTTTGTCATAATACTATGTATTTAATTTTTGTTACATGTATATGTTGTATTATCGAATCGAGGCGTCTGTTTCACGGACTTCATTCGCGAAGCTTGTAATGTTTAGCTTTGTGGAAGGATTCCGTTTGTTATCCCTATGAGAGTTGATAAAATTAGGATGTTTCTTAAGAAAACGAAGATATGCTTTTGTAAGTTGATCATACCATTCTTCTGAACTCCGTCGGGCACTAAAATGCCAATTATTGATGGCTAGTTTATTCTTTTCTTTATCATAATACATCCAATCATCATCTTTGTTATCCAAATTATTATAACATTCTCTTTTCAAAAAATTCAGCAAGAGGTTGCCACTTTCCTCTATGTGTTCTGAATATCCGCAACATACTATTATGTCTGCGTCTAAATTAAGAATCTGCTTTTTCAAGAACTCTCCATCTCTTTCAAGATAGAACCTTAGGGTGTTGTTTGAAACTGAATTTACACCAGCTTCTTTCTTTGCGTTAATCCTTGCTATTGGAAAGGAATTGTATAGTTCAATTGCTTGTTCGTTGGTAAATTCGTAATCTGCTTTATATCCTGGCTTTGTATTAACTAATCCATACAACTGATACATTAGATTACGAAAGAAGGCATACGACAGTTTTCCTGTTTCTCCTCTTACATCCCATGCGTCATCTCCTCCTGCATTTTGATCTTTTGTCAAAAATAGGATACGTAATGGGGCGTCATTCCACATTTTATTTTCCTGTTTTTGATCTGAAAAGCGTTCAGTGCCATAATTAAACTCCTTTGTTTTTCCACGATACATTATTCCATCATCAGCGAAATTGTATTCGCCCAACTCTTCATTGTTTTTTCGCCATTCTTTCAGAATGCGTTCGTTTTTTGCAACAAAGTTTATCATAATCTAAAATTTTAATAAGGTTTCTTTATTTCATATATCGTACTACTCTTCCAGAGTATCATTCCCCCGACGGCATCGTGTAAGGCGGTCAGGGCCTGGACGAACTTGGGAAGGGCGGTGGCTTTGTCTTTGTGGTAGATCTTCGCAGTAAGGGTGTACTCTGCTTCAACGAACTTTGCCTGGATGTTTATGGAGGAATCGGAAGAGGAGACGGTCAGTTTGCAATCAAAGGTGATGTTTCCTTTGATATATTCTGCAACCTCATTATTCAGAGTTTCTTCTTGCGCTTCCCTGACGGCGTTCTGCTCCAACTCTTGTTGCCTTCTCTTTTGTTGTTCTTTTTGATAGGCTTCCCATTCTGCCTCCTCTTCGGATTTCTTCCGCAGATAGTCTTCACGTAGCGCTGTTCGCTCTTCTTCGGACAGCTGATTGTACTTCTCAACGTCCTCTTCAGTTATTTCCTTACCGCATTCATTGCAATAGATGCAACTGTCATCAACGTCTTCCCCGCAACTCGGACAGAAGGAAGCGCCTTCGGGCAATTCTTCTCCGCATCCGGAGCAGGTGTTTGCCACGTAATCAATCTCTTCTCCACAGTGTGGGCAGAATTTTACCTCAAAATCAGCCATAGTTTATTGGTTTTTTGTGCCACAAAGATACAAAATCTTTCTCAAATTGTCATTTTGTTGATATTCGCTCTATATTCATCAAGTGTCTTCTTCAGTTTCTTAATATTAAAAGAAGAGAGATCTTCTATCGATGTCTCCAATAGATAAATAGCGGTCACTTGACTTATTTTAAGTTCTTCGGAAAGGAACTGTTCGGCCTCTTTTTTACTTCTTCCATTTCCTGGTGCAAACCAGATGGTTTCAAGGAATTCATCACCCTGCTCCTCAAATAGTTTCAAGAGCTCTTTAAGAACGATTCCCCTGGTGGCGATGGCATCACATATCGCCGCAAAGTTTTTGTCTAACACTTCGTTAAAGTCTGTCTTAAATGAAAGAGCAGACACTCCTTTTTGGGTTGCAATCTTTACTTCCATAGTAGAAATAATTTAAATCGTTATAATATCTCCCTTGCGATCCAGGCACAGGCCTCGGCATCGGCGAGGGCGTGGTGGTGGTTTTCTAGAAGAAAGCCGCAGGCGGCGGAGACGGTGTCAAGCTGGTGGTTGTCCAGGTCGGGAAGGGCGCTACGCGAGGCGCGACAGGTGTCGTAGAACTCGTAGTCGGGATAGTCCATCTGGTAGACGCGGAAGACCTCTCTCAGGCAGCCTTCGTCGAAGGGGCTGTTGTGCGCCACCAACGGCAGGCCCTCAATCAGAGGCTCTATCTGCGCCCACACCTCGGGGAACACGGGTGCATCGTCGGTGTCGGCATGGCCCAGCCCATGCACTGCCCGGCATTGCCAGCAATAATAGTTCGGCTCCGGCTGGATGAGGGAATAGAAGGTGTCCACAATCTCACCGCCACGCACGATTACCACGCCAACGGCGCATACGGAGCTGCGCTCGTAGTTGGCTGTCTCAAAGTCGATTGCTGCAAAGTCCGTCATGGCTCAATGATAAAGTTTATACATGCTTTCTGTCTTCTCGGCAATCTCCTCACGCAGCCACTGCGGCTCGAGCACCTCCAGGTCAGCGCCATGCGACAGCAGCTCCTGCATGAAGTCGTATTCAGGACACAGTTTATATTTAAATATGGTGTAGTCATCGTTAGTTTCCACAATGTCTTGGGACCAATGCAGCTTCAGCGACTTGAGATATCTAGCCTGCTTGGCGGACACCTTAACGAGAATTCTCTCCGGCTCCTTGTCGGCGTTTACGATAATGCCATAGAAACTCATAAAGAACTCCTCTGCGTTGAAATTGCGCGGCATGCTGAATGTCTTGCCGTCCTGCAGCTCAATATTGCCGATGCGGTCGAGGGCATAGATGCGGAGCCTGTCTTCGGAGGGACTGTAGCCAAGCATATACCAGCGCTGCTTGAAAAGCTTTACGCAGTAGGGATGCAAATCGAAGGTGTGGGCATTTTTGCGGCCAAAGCCCTGGTAGGTGATGCAGAGGACGGTGTTGGTCTTCATCGCCTCAAGGATGGTGTTCAGATAATCCTTGCCTGAGGGAACTTCCTCCAGCAGGATGCGGTCTCTCAGCGCCAGGTTAGACATCAGCATGTTGCTGACGGAGATATTGTCCATCAGCCACTTACGTACGGTGCCGTCTTTTATTTCGTCGTCGTTGGCGATAAAATAGCCGTCGCGCCAGTCTATCTTCAGTCCAAGGACTTTGCGGATGGCGTTGCGCCACTTGTGGAAGGTGCGCAGCGGTAGCTCGTTGCCCTCGCTGAGGTCGCTGTACTGCCACTTGTTGTTGATCTCTCTGAAGGAGATTCCCGGATGGTTGTGTATGGTGTTGATGAGCCATACATGCTTTCTGAGTGTCTGTGTTGCCATAGCGTTGTTGTGTATGCTACAAAGTTAGGCATTCTTTATTATATCGGAGTGATTTGCCTGCGTAATTCAAGGAAGGGGAGCGGTCCTCTGTCGCTTTTCAGGCTTCTCGAGTGCAAAGGAAGCAATATGGGGTGCCTTTTTGGGGCACACCACGAAAAAATTTTTATTTCCGCCCCAAAAAACAGCGCGACTTCGCATAATCTTAATGCAACCTTAGGGAGAACTTTTTATCCCTATCTGCGGAGAAGTAACAGCGTAAGGCGATGAGGAAAGCCCCATCTCGCGCGAAATAGTCCCGTGCTCATTTGATTTTCTTAGCTAAGAAAACATCTTTTCTTAACTAAGGAAACGTCTTTTCTTAACTAAGAACACATCTTTTCTTAGCTAAGAAAAATAAATCTGCTCTGAGATAAATGGCGCGATGTCGCTCTAAAGTCGCGTGAGTACGGGGTTAGATTTTTCCGCCACCCAATTTTTTGAATTCCGCTGTGCAGCGCATTGACAGACAACGGATTTCTCTCCCAGGGCAAGGGCGTCTATAAGCTTTGCGTAATGCAGAAATTAAAAGGGAACAGTATAGAAAGAGGGCCGCTCGTCTGTGGCATGCTTAGGGATGTGGCTTTAACTCATTGCCGAGGCTGTCAACATCCATAATTCTTCATCGTTGCTGTTCTGACTCACTTAATTTAATTGCTTAAGTCTCCTTAGCAGTACTAAGAACCATTCTATCACATCATCGTTTGCATGTGAATATGACCAATGGTTGTAGTATCTCCACTCGGAGAATAGCCCAGAGCCTATGATGTTAATGTCTTTTATTTTTTCAATATTATCTTTGATGAATTGTGCATTCTGCCACGCCTCTTGTCCGTAAGCTTCAGTGAAAGAATGTCCACAGTCCATCTCAAATCCCATCGCCCTGCAGTCCTGAGCGAACTCCTCGGTGTCGAAGAATTGATAGTAAGCACGCTCCGAGTGCCTATATTCATTCTCAAAGAATGAAATATACTTATTTGCGAATTGTATGATTTTTTCTTTCATCGATGTTCCAAAATCCCATAGTAGATATTATCATATATAGGGTTATACTGGTTTATAAGCATAATTGAACATTAAATGTTCATAATGTTTTCTTGTAAGAAATTTATGAGATCTTTAAAGTATCTGCATCTATTGTCTTTATATGTCAAGAATTTCTTCGCATTCAACACAAACCATGAATAGAGTTTTTTGTCATCTTCAGGAGTTAGGATTCTTCCGACGTGTAAGGCATATTCTTTATAGAACACACAATTGTCCAGGAAATCCTTTTCTCTTTTGTTGTGCGGAATCTCATCTAGCTCCTTCATCAGATTATAAAATTTCAGTATTTCTTCAGATGAAAGTCCCACATATGATTTTGTCTCATAGTACCAATGATATAATGACATTTCAAAGCCTTTAGAATTAGAGCAACAAGGGAAACATTGATTTCGTTTGACAAAATTTGCAAATGCTGCCATCCATTCGTCAAACGTGCGTGGCATAACAATATATTCTTCCTTATATGTCCTATCAGGTATTCCTACTTTCTCTCCGTAAAATAGTACTAGCTTGCCGTCATTTACACATTGACGTATCACGCTTTGTGTGCTTTTCCTATTAGAGTCTGGTCTATATTTTAGCATTATACCACTTAGTTCGGAAATCAAAACAGGATTTTCATTATTTGTAACTAAATCTATAGCCAAGCTAAAAAGGCTTCCAGTATAATCATCCCATTCGGCTAATGTGTAAATTGAGGATTTGCCAATGCTTTTAACTCTAGAATCTTTTAACAAATAAGGTCTAATTTGATTAGCATCTTCAAATTTGCAGTCAGGATATCCTATTTTTAGATTTTCAATTATTTCATTTATATGCATACTTCCACCAGAATCTTTTATTATGGTGTATATGGCATCTGAATAATTTATACTATTAGCTTCAAGAATCAGATTATGCTTTTCAATACAATCACCATATATCTCTACAATAATATGTTCAAAGAAATCTAGAAGGGAATGAAAGAATTCATCATTTTTAGGCTCTAACCCTTCTGTCCAATATTCAGGATTAGTAATAAAATAAGTATATAAAGGTATTTTTATATCTACGTCTTTTCGCATCCTAATCAACCTTCGCGCTTCGTTTAGCGCTGGAACGAACTTAAAATCCTTATATTTAGAGTTATAAGCGTATGATATAAATTGCAGTTTATCGCTATCATATTCCTCCAAGTCACCCCCATAGAATGCTTTCCCATCTTTTGACAATGTTAGGACTATCATATCTTCAAGCATATTGAGGATCAAGCAATAAGAATAGAAAGAGAGATTCACGTTTTCTGCGGCGCACATTTTCAGAAAATCCGAATCATCTGGAGTGAAATAGTCTCTTTTCTTCAAATTATAGGGTTCCCACAGTTGTTCCTGCGTAAGCTTGTTAAACACTTTACTCCTTTTAGCACCGATATTTCTTAGCACTTGTCTAATTCGCTCCTTAGATAAACTGAATGATTCAGATAAATTTTTTATTGTAGACGGAGCATCATTCCGCAGGCCAAAGTATAAGGCCAAAATAACCTCATATCTAATATCTGTTGTCTTCAAATACTGACATAATATATAGAACATAGGGAAATGGTGATAGCTCTTTGTAAAATCCTGGACATGTATTACTTCATTGTCTTTAAGGAAAGGAAAATTCAATCGAATATTTTTCTCAAGCACCAGTTCCTCATTCCCTAATAAAATGCGTTCATACTCAGGATAAAAACGCTGCAGCAACTGCGTCAATTCCATGGCGCTTTTCTTTCCCACATTATTTATCTTAAGCAAATCACACTCTTTACCAACATAATTAATAAAATCTCGATAGTTTATTTGGTTGTATTCTATTATGTTCTTGCATTTATTACTGCACTCCTCAACCATATTGTTAAATATAGTTTTAAGTACCATATCTTTTTCTTCTGAAATATGCGCGTTGTACTCTAGCTCAACTTTGTTATCCTGTATTAATTTCTGTATTATGTTTATTGAGGAAGAGCATATATCATTTATAGAAAGACATTCTTCTTTTCCTTCAGTCAATTTATATATGTTGTCAAATAGTTTTATTAACCAATTTAATATATCATATGCTTGTAAAGGATATTTTTTTCTTAGTTTCTCATATATTCCATCTATGTCCGTGAGGTCTTTTGTAAAATCTTCCCATTTAGGATATAATGCTATAAAACAATTAAATTTTTTTTCATCTAGCTCTATGTCTTTTGCACCCTGCTCCAGTAGTTCGGATAACTCTTTTTTTGAATTGCTTTTTTCGGCTTCATCACTTTTTTGACTGATAAAGTATGGAATAAAAGCATTAAGTAACGATTTAAGTTCAATTATGGTTTTAGCTCCACAATTTTTCAAGGATAAAAATTTATGGGGTTTATCTATATAAGGAATTATATCTTTGTATGCAGGCAAGTTGCTCCTGAGCACATTGCGAGTTCTAACAGAAAGGTCACTTTGTAGTTCCTCATATTTTTTTTGTAAGTTAACTTCTATGTTTTTATTTGGCGAAACAATCAGTTCTTTTAGCTTTTCATTGATTTTTTTAGAATTATAGTCTGGTCTTGATATGTAATTATTGCTTTTAAGAATAGAACGAACATCTAATTTCTTCTCTTTAGAAAACTCGGAGTAAACATATATTTCTTTTTTTTTAATGCCATAATTATTTAAGCCTAATGTTTTTGTTGAGTCATCTATTAGTCTTTTGTAGAAGACACTTTCTCTGTTATATTTCAATGAGATAATGATACCAAGAATAATCTTCGCCATCACGCGTTTATAGCGTGTGGCTTTCATCCTACATTCCCATGCGAGATATTGCTTTTGTAATTTATTCTTTATATTGATATCATCAAAAAGAATTACAGGATTTACGATTAAAGTATAAATAAAATGTGTATATAGATGTTCCGTATTGTCTTCTAAAATAATAGATAAAATATTTTTAGCATCTAGGCTTTGTTCATCTTTTTGAAATAGCCCATGTATGGTTTTCATTAAAGAATCCGGAAGAAACCCTATTACATTCTCATTCAAGTTTTCCTTATCCTTCTCATATAGAAAAATGAAATTTGTTATTCCCTTTAGAAAACTAATAAAATTTTGAATATATTCTGTTGTGAATAAAAAAGAATTATAATAGTAAGTTGGATGCGAAGCGGCGTACATTAATACATCACCTACATTTACAAAGTCCATATCTTCATATGTACGATATAGGTCTTTCTCGATTATGTTTCTGGTATAAAGCTCAGCTAATGTGGTATTATTTGTTATTCTCATCTCGTTTTGTGCTTCCGTAATTTAATTGTCGGGTGTGAATCATACTCCTGCTTAAGTATATATAATTCTGTTCCTGGCGTTGATATTTCATCGCGAAGATTTGTATAATATCCTAAAAGAGTTCGTACATCGTTGTCATCAAATTTTTCTTTTACTCTAGCGGAGAAATTATTGCTGTGTATAGTATCAAGTACATTGTTCCATTCCTCGTTAGTAAGTTTTTCCTTACATTTATTCCAAGATTTATGCCAATTATTTGGTCCCAGACCATTAATATTATCAAGCCACTTGAAAAAGAACCGATATAAGATGAAACTTTCAGGCATTTCCAGCAAGTTAATATATTCATTTTCATCCTTTCCAAACGCCTCGTAGAAAAAAGACTGTCCTTTTCCTATCTGCCCCTTTGTGCTATTCAAAACGGCTTGCACCGCACGAATATATTTCCGATTCCAATGTTTGCCAATATAGTCTCGATTATGCGAAAAATCAACGGCGCTATTATCATCCTTTCGTAGAGGATGGTATTTCATTGGAAAAGAATAAATGTTTACGTTGAGCTCATCACACATCTTAACATTTATTTCAAGGCGTTTATAGAGATCTACAGGCTTGTCCTTGAAATTATATAATAGATAATTGGAGAAATGCTTAATCCCTGCTTCGGCACTCATTCTTATTGCTTTTTCATATGCTGGCAATGTATGAATGTCATCAAATGCTACTCTAAGGGGTCTGATAGCGATAGAAGCAAGCAATTTGGCCTTTTCCTCTGTAAAAAGTCTAGCATCAACGCCTTGATTAAAATCGACATAGCGTTGTCGCGGAGTTGGCCTAAAATGTTTGTCATAATATGGCTTGATTTCCTTATATGCCATTATTAGATTCTCTTTCTTTGATGTTAGCAATTTCTTAATATGATATTTGTCTAGAATCTTATAAACCTCGTACGACTCTTGGGGATCTTTCAGATTATCATAAAATGCTTTTATTAACAATTGAGTTTTCCGGATATATGCTCTATCATTTTTACCGTCCTGAAGATTCTTTGCCGATATATTTAATAAATTAGGTTGTACGAATTTTGCTCCCCGCTCAAAGCCACAGTCTTTTATTTCCTGTATGATTTCCTCAAAGTGTTCTGATGCAAGAACATTATTGTCCATTAAAAGTAAATCCTTTTGATCTCCAAAGTTCTCTCTCGTTTTTTTTATTCTTTCTGATATTGTAATATATGAATTATAATGAGGTTCCAGTATTGGTACTGCACAAAAAGGACAATGCCTTATGCATCCTCTTGACATATAACCATAAAAGGCATTTGCCATTGGATACTTATATTCTATCTCGTCTAAAATGGAATAATCTAATGGGAGTTCATCTATGATTTGAGTGTCACCTTTGTCTAATTGACCGGCGATATTCAAGATTCCCACATGTGGTTTTATACCAGTCGCTGCCTCTAACTCCTTGGGTTGAATGGAAGCCAAAACACCTCCTACCATTAAGTCTTTTTCCTTCTTCACCAAAAGCTTGGCAAAGTTTATGGTTTTGACTGTTATGTCCCAATAGAATGTAAACAAAGTCGTCACGCCGACCCGATCCCATTCTGGATTGTCTTTCCAATTCCCTTTCCAATAATAATCTTTAATGTCTTTCAGTTTATTTAATAATAATGAATGAGACTTAGAGCGTTCTATCCCGATGTCTTGAATTAATGCTGTTTTTCTAGTTTTAATATATTCGTAAATGATATCTTTTTTTAGTGACCAATCTATAGACTTGTCAATAGTCTCAAACATCTTAACGCATTTATCTGCTATACGTTCTATAACAAATAAACTAAGGTCACCTTTATAGAATACCACGTCCCAATTTCCTAGATTCTTATAATAGGTTGACAATTTCATCAAACCTATCGGAGGAAACTTGTTTGCGTAGTTTGGTTCTATGAGTAGGACTTTCTTTCTTTTTTTAGGCCTTCCCATTCTTATTTGATACTTGTTAAGGCTGATTGTATTAACGCAGAAAGAAATTTTTTCTTCTTCGGCTCGCAAACTACTAACATCATCTGGAGTACTTTTCTCAAAAACTCTATTTGTTCTGAGCTATATGATCCTTTTGCAACCAACGAATTAAGCATTACCTCTATATCATCCTGCTTCTTGGTAGACGGTTTGTTAGTAGTTAAATTATTCGGAGTAGTTGTATGTTTACTATCTGACGAATTGTTTTTTTCTGTAGTTTCATCCTCCTGCTGAATATTAGTGCTGTTGGATTCTGCTGTATCATCTTCGTTATCATTTTTTGACTCCGTATTTTGCTCAGTAACGTTCGTTGGTTTCTTAGTTTCAAAAGGATTATTGGAGTCTTCCTTTATTACACTTGCATCTTGCTGTAACGACATTGCTTCGGCAAGAAAAAGATTAACATCTTTCTGGAGATTCTTTATGTACTTTTCTTTGTAAATGGAAATAATATCATTTATTTCTTCACGATTATCCTCAGATGCACATCTTTTAAACTCTTGAACGGCTGGTTTCAATCTTTTATCAACAAGAATGTCAATAACACTTTGATCTGCCTTTTTCAGATCATCAACAGCATCCTGTATGGCTTTCAGCCTGGTTTTTAATTTGTTCGCTTTGTTGTATACAAGATGTAGAATGCCGAAATACTCTTTTATAAGTTTAATTAACGCATCTGCCTCCTCGCTTGCAGCTAAACCTTGACGGCCGCTGTCAGGAAAGATCTTATTGGTAGTAATAAAAATCTCACCATAAAAATACTTGTTTCCTCTTGTCTCTTTAAAATATTGATCAAGGATGTTCTTGTCTAATGAAATATTATGCGTTCGTAGTCTGATACCTACGCTAGGATCTCGCTCCTCATTAATCTGTCCCGAAAAATCAGTCACAGCATACCATCCCCAGCCCATTTCCCCAAATTTCTCATGAAGGGGGAGTTCGAAGTATCGTATCTTTTCTATATTATCACCATTTCCTTTTACTACCGCGGTATAAGGCTTCTCTATATCTGTAGTATCATTCAAAGAAACCTTTATCTTATCAATAGCTTTATGCCTCTCAACAAAATCTCGTTGCTCGCTAGTATTAATAAATTGGTTAAATGTAACATTATAATCTACAGGAGCCACTTCTTTTATGTATTGTAGAATATCCTCTTTATTTAATAAGATATCTGCGGAATTTGTGACATTCTTCAATCTTACAATAAAGTAGTGCTTGTCAGCATCAACATCTTTTGATTGCTTAGTACATATTTGGCACATTGCGTCTTCGGCAGAAAGGTCATTATTATTTTCATCCAGCAACTTTCGCAGGATTCGTGTATCCATAGACACAATTGTCGCTTGACTTTCTCCTTTATATGAGGTTTCAAACTCAAGGATATCACAATATCCACCTCCTGACAAGCGTCCTACTCCATAAACGCCTGCCATAGTAGTGATGCCATTTTTTATACTATTAGCTATATCTGTCAGATATTTTACGGCATTTTTGGCTTTTATTCCCGTGCCGTTATCTTCTATCGTAATATTATTAGAGGATATCAAAATACTTACTAGGCCATCCTTTAATCTGGGGAGGATTCCCAATTGGACAGCTTCATTAATAGAATCAAGTGCATTCTGAATATATTCTCGATATATGCAACGCGGATTGCTATATAATTGTAGCATCAGCATTTTCAGCAGGTCAGCACCTACCATCGAATTTTGAATTGGTTGTGGCATAGTCTGAAATTTTTATCCATTAGGAAATTGTTTGTACGATGGGCGGGGGAACCTAATGTTCACTAACGACCTAAGAGCCGGGTTTGAAATGATATACTCTCCCGGGCTAAGTCTTGTCATCATACTCTGATATGTTTTGGGAATGTAACGATAATCGGATTTCGACACTTCGATGGCATTTGTTCTGCCGTAGGCTGCTGTTGCACAGTTACCTTTTACTCTATCATGTATAGCACTCCTAAATTGTTCTACAGAGAACAAAATTATACCCAAAGAACGGCCACGCTCTGCTATGTCGAGTAGCTGCTTTAGAATAGGAGAATTCTTTGGCACATCATTAGATGCATACTTGTTTAACTCGTCAACAAACATTATGACCTTATCGGGTATATTGTCCCTTTCAGAGCCGAGTTTCATGTCATAAATGGCACGCGCCACGCTTCCAAAGACAAAGCTCTGAGTATTTTCGTCCAATCTGGCTATGTCAATAACCATAATCTGGCCTCCAACAAGATTCTCAGATATTTCTGCCGTCAAATCGACTTCTCCTGTCGCATCATTTAGATTAGTGCCGAATACGTCGTTCTTTATGGCCTTGCTTACACATCGTTTAAATTTACGCCAACTAGTCACCTGAATCTCATTCGTGTTTCCTCCCCTTGCCTGTGTTTTTGTGCATTCATCAATCTTTTCAACAAGAGTAGACCACTTGTCTACACCATAGAAAGGTTGCTGGCCATTTATAATATAGTTCACACAACTCTCCAATGTGCCAGAACTGTCATCTTCATTGGCAAGCAACAAATCTAATTTTTCAAGACAGTTTCCGTAAACGAACTTATATTTTTTTGCTCTATTACCTTTTGTTTGCGTTCTAACATCATCTGGATTTGCATAACTCTGGACGTTTGCAGTAACCTTATCTTTACTATATGGATAAAAATATTTAACATTGTCAAATGGACTGGCAGAAAGTCCGAGTTCTTTATATATAGCAACATCTTCTTTGCTCAAATCATTGTTCGGCTCATCAATAGCCATAAGGTCACGACCTTTCACATTAAAGAACACAAATGCACATGACTCATTTTTCTCTGTCCTGAATTTCTCTTGTATTACTCGCAACAAGAACATAGAATACGAGGTTTTTGCTGCCAAGCCGGAGATGCCAGATACATTGATGTGCGCTCCATCTGGCCCTAACAAGAAATGAGAGTTTAATACAACTTTTACCTTGATAGAAGCTTCCCCTTTATACATCTGCAGATAACCGCACACGAGTGGATTCTGAACATCTTCTTCTGTTAATCCTAATGCTGTCTTTATATCATTTTCATCGCATAAGCAGACTCTTTGGCCGTTCAATACAGGTGTATATATATTTCTTGTATTACACGACACTCGCACTCTGACATAGTTCATTCCCAGTCGATTCATGTTGCCGATATTGTCCTTCACATCACCAAAGTCGCTGGAAATGTAGCTTGTAAAATGACTGGGAGCATCAGTCACATGGTAAATTTCCTCAACTACGCCATATGTAATTGAGTTTGCTTCATGTTCGACTTTTACAATGTCGAAAGGACTTAAGATTTGTTTCTTGTCTGTCCAGAAAACGAATTCATCAATTGTAGATGGTGATGATTCTGTAGCTGATACTTTGCCAATTACTTTTGTCATATTCTAAAATAAATTTAATATTATATTCTGATTTATATAATTTGATTTACAAAACGATTCCGTTAAGAATACAGGATATAGGTGGTTGGCCCATCTACTATCTTTACCGAAACACGTGGGATAAGCCTCACGTATCAGATTTGCACTAATAAGATTAATAAGCTGGGTATCTATAGATTCTCCCTGCTGCTCTATTAGCATCTCACATTTAATAACATCAGAAAAATGAGTTTCTCTAAAGTCACTATTTCTAAGCCTTAAATACCACATGGCAAACTCTGCCTGATCATTTTGGGCGGGGTAGCGATAAACCTTGGTACGCTCAAAAGGTTTTAGTTCTGCTATGGTGCTTGAAAGCCTTCTTCCTCTATAATCTTTCAATAAATCTGGATTAAACATCTTTGAAACACCAACAACATGCTTGTAATTAGAGCGTAACTGATTCCATTCAATAAGTGACATGTTGGAGAAACTGTGATTGTACTCAATAGAGCCGTCTTTTATCAGAAAATGTTCATTATCAAGTAAGTTGTCTTCGCAAAGAGACTTTACCATCAGTTGCTCCTCATCAGACATTTCTGACTGAATCTTAGCCGTTCCACTATTCTTAAATCCATTCTTGTCCTTAGTTATCTCTCTATTACCATCAGTTGGGTAAAGAAGTATCTTGTCTATCTTTATGCCATGCTCTTTGACGAAGCGGTTTGAACTAATTTCTTCGTTAATCTTTTCGCAATAATATCTACAGAAATTCTCTTCTTTGTCATCGTCATAATTGAAGTTTTGAGGAAGAGACAAAACCACTTTTCTTTGTAATTTGTATTTCTTAAAAGTATCTCGGTCTTTTCGTTCACAGCATCCAACAATAATTTGACCAGCCAGGAATGGAAATATTCTATTTCCAATAGCGATGTCATCTACCTTATATACATGGCGAGAACCATCTAAGAAAAAGGAGAACAAAGGAACACGTGCTAGTTTCATTATCCTTTCATCAATTTTAACCGTTGGCACACGTGAAAGATCGGACTCTGCAAAAGTGCCACTATGTTGCTCAATTGCAGGCTTATCATCATAGTCTAGTGTATCTTGGTCATTCTGATCCAGAGCAAGTTTCCTTGTCTTGTAGCAGGAGTATTTGCCCTCGCCGTCTTTTTCTATGAAATCTAAAATTTTGCCCATACACTATCATACATTTATATACTGTCTACAAAAATACAAAAAAGATTTCACTCCCCCATATTTATATGTGTAAAAAACACTATTCCTCCCCCTGAAGACCTTAAACACCTTAATAACCTTTGTTCTATAACACGTTACCTTGAGGAGGTAGAAGTGGTAGTATAAATACAGACAAAAATTTACTGCGGCCTCGCGAAAGCTGACGCAAGCCGTTAAACAATAACTGTAACGAAAACGAAAGGTAATTTTCAATTTGACAATGTATTATAACACGCTTTCGCTATTTATGTGCAATTTGGCTATTTACAGTTGACTCTCGACTGAACGCGAAGCAGCAATTCCACGAAAGGCTTGTCAAAATTTGAAATTAAAAAGGTTTGCGAAATTGTAAATTGTTTAATTGTGAAATAACATGACCCTCGACGCCTCCGGCTTAAGTTCTCGGCCGATGCTGTCAACGGGATAGAGGGCGTGCTCAGCGCGGAGGCGGCGGGCCATCTCGCGGATGAGGCGGCGTGTCTGGCGGGGCATGTCGGCGGCGAGGTCGTGGTGCTCATAGGGGTCGGTGGCGAGGTCGTAGAGCTCGGCGGTGGGCTGGCTGGGGTGCTGGGGGTTGTAGCGATAGATGAGTTTCCAGCGGTCGCGACGATAGGCGGTGAAGTAATTGCTGCGGTGGTCGCCGTGGGGGAAGTGCATAAGGAAATAGGGGCGGTGGCTTCGGTCGGGCTGCGCCTGCATCATGCGACGGAGGCTGCTGCCGTCGAGGGTGTAATTGCGTGGCAACGGCACATCGGCTATGTCGAGCACGGTGGGGTAGATGTCCATGATGGTGGCGAGCTGCGTCTGCACGGCGCCCTGGCTGACGGGCATGGCATGCTGGGCGGGGACGCCGGCGTCGGGCTGCGCCCAACTGATGATGCAGGGCACGCGCATGCCGCCTTCGTAGGCGGAGCCTTTTTTGCCGCGGTAGGGGGCGCAGGAGCCATAGTCCTCGCCGCCGCCGAGGGGTGCATCGCCGCCGTTGTCGCTCATGAAGATGACGAGGGTGTTGCGGTCGATGCCGAGCTGCTGCAGCTGACGGAGGATGGTGCCGAGGGAGTGGTCCATGCCCTCGATGAGGGTGGCGTAGGCCTCGGCCTGGGGGTTGGCGCCTCGGCCGCGGTAACGGTCGATGTACTGCGGGTCGGGCTGGAAGGGGTTGTGGACGGCGTAGTGGGAGAGGGCGAGGAAGAAGGGCTGGCCGTCAGCGACGGCGCTCTGTATCTCGCGGCAGGCCTCGGCGGTGAGGGCGTCGGTGAGGAAGGTGTCGGTGCCGTGGTAGCGGTCTAAGCCGGGCACGGCGCGAGAATTATTGACCATTGCCACTTCGTTCTCGCTGGCCGCTCGCGACCCCTCCGGCGTTGACCATTGATCATTGACCATTGACGAGCCGCTCGTGACTCCTGCGGGGTTGACCATCGATGATTGACCGTAGTTATCCTGGCCGTAGTAACTGCCGGGCTCACCGATGGCCGAGCCGGCGATATTGACATCATAGCCCGCGTGGACGGGGTTTTCGGCGGCACTGCCGATGGGGCCGAGGTGGCCCTTGCCGATATGGATGGTGCGGTAGCCGGCGGTCTGCAGCAGCGCGGTGAAGAGGGGCTGGCGACAGTCGACGCCCTGCCAGTTCCACTGGGGCGGACCGTAGGTGGTGCGGTTGTCAGACTCAGCGTTGATCCAGTTGGTGGTGCGGTGGCGTGCGGCGTTCTGCCCTGTGAGCAGGCTGGCTCTGGAGGGGGAGCTGACGCTCTGGGCATAGAAGGTGGTGAAGCGGATGCCTGTGGTGGCGAGGCGCTCCATGTTGGGGGTGTGGTACCACTGGTTGAGGGGCTGGCGCACGGGCTGACCGCTGCTGTCGGTGTCGAAGGGCAGCGAGGTGTCCATGAGTCCCATGTCATCGACAAGGAAGAGGACAATGTTGGGATGCGTCTGCGCCACGGCTGCGAGGGGGAGCAGAGCAGGAACTATGGATAGTTGAAATTTGAGCATTTCTTGAACTCTTGCCTCTTGACTCACGGCTCTTGGCTCACGCCAGAGCACAAAACGCGAAAAAATATTCTTACTTGCCGACAAATGGGAACATGGCTATGCGGTAGGCCATGAAGCCGTAGGGGATGAGCTTGATATGGATGTCGCGCTCGAGCACCGCAGGTTCCTCGGTGGGCATGACGGGGTCGCCCTTATCGGGCTGCCAATCGACGAGGTGGACGGTGGCGTCGATGGAGAGGGGCGCATTGTCGAGGCGCCATGAGAAGCGGGCTGGCATGTCTTTCTCCTCGAGGAAGCCGCCGTTGAGGCTGCCGGAGTGGAGGGCGTAGCGGAACTCATGCCAGAGCTCTTCGTTGATGTCGAAATAGTCGCCTGGGCGCTGCTGCATCGACATGCCCAGGAGGAGGGGGCCATAGCTGACGCAGGCGTAAGCTCCGCCAGAGATAAATCCGTCGAGACCGCGCTCGGTGTCGGGGCTGACCATCATGCCCCACGACGGTGCCTTGGCGCCTTTGTAGGCAGGGAAGAGCTCATTGGCGATAGTCAGCTCAGGATGCATGGGCAGTGTGAGACGGATTGTCTTGGGCAGGTTGCCGGAGTCAGATTTGGGTGCGACGAGGAAGTATCCGTCGGTAATCTGAATCCTGTAGTCCTTTGCGTTAACGGGTTTGCCTTCTGCATCGAGGAGAGCCAGTGACGGAGAGTCGCACCACTCGGGTATGCGCAGGCGCAGCATCTGGCCTGCGGGCATGGCGTTGATACGGAAGGTGAGCTTGTTGCGGAAGGGGTACTGGGTCTCGCACTGTATGTCGTAACGGCCGTCGCGAGTCTTGAGGTGGGCGGGGCCGTAGGTGAGCCAGAGCAGGCTGCCGTCGGTACCGAGCATTGCCATATTGATAATGTAGTTGGGCAGGGCGCGGTTGAGGTTGGCGGGGCAGCAGGTGGGCCAGTGCATCTCCTTGTAGTAGTTGCCGTCGTCGCGTATCTTGAGGTGGAAGCCGGGTATGCGGTTGGGTGCCTGAGTGTAGAGGCTTTGGGTGAAGGTGGAGTTGACGGCTCCGGGCAGTGCGTTGAAGGCGTCGCGCTCTATGCGGTCGCCGTAGCGACGGTCGCCGGTGGCGCGTGCCATCCAGATGTTGCTCCACATGAAATCGGTGATGTCGCAGCTTTCGGTGGCCTCGAAGGCTCCTATGCCGTGGAGGAACTCATTGCTGGAGTTGCTGCCGATGGGAAGCATGGAGTTGGCCTGCAGAAACTCGTAGCTGTTGACGGAGGCATCAAGCCATTCGTCGCCGGCTCCCCAGATGTAGCCTATGGCGGGCAGCTTGGAGGCTTCGTTGTAGGAGACGCCGTGGCACATGGCGGTGTGCAGGAAGTCCTTTTCGTTTACCCAAGTCTGTATGTACGCCGGCTCATAGGCCTTGAGCACCTGGAGGGCGCGGTCGGCGTAGTAGCTGTCGCCGGTGTAGCGGGTAAGCTCAAACATATTCTCGAGGCCGGTGATCTTGCGCATGTTGTCGAGGTCGCCGCCTCCGAAATGATGATTTTCCCTGGTATCATACTTGAACAGCGGGAAGTTGCGGTATACGCGCTTCAGCATCTCCAGCACGCGCTGGTCCTGGGTGGCGGAGTAGTAGGCCAGGGCGGCACGGCAGAATACGCCCTCGCTCCAGTAGAGGCCATAGTCCACATCGGTGGTGCCCCATGTGTCAACATACTTCTGATTGTTGGAGTGGATGTAGCCGTTAGGACGCTGACGGGCCATCACAGCCTCCATTACGCGACGGCTGCGGTTGATGAGCAGGGTGTCGTCAAGCAGGAAGCCGAGGCGAGTGAAGCCGTCGGTGTAGTAGGCTGTCTGCTCGTAGTGCCACCAGCCGCCTTGGTCGGGGTCGGCCCATCCGCGGCGAAACTCAGTGAAATCTTCCCCTATCTTTCGTGTCATGCCTCGGGCAGCAAGGGATGCCCAGTCACGGAGCCAGCCTTCGGGCTTGATTTCGCCCACATTGAAGGGGGTATAGGTGATTTTGGATTGGGGTGCAGCAGGCTCATTCTTGGCGGCGCCGTGGGTTGCTGCAAACAGACCAAGGGCGCACAGGGCGATGATGGTTTTCATTATGTTATATGTTATATTTGATATTGGCAGGGGGAGGGTAATGCCTGATTGTAAGTGAACTCTCTGCAAAGATACTTAAACTTTGTAAATCTTTATGAAAAGGTTGTCGTAAATCTTATGTTGATGTGGCTTTTTGCCATGCCGACAGACATTTTTGCTTTTCTATCGCGGTTTTTTTCTAAAAAAATGTTGTTGCCGCCGGATAATGCGGGAAAAATACGTAACTTTGCACACCGAAAATCAGTGTGCAATTTTTTGGACTATGTCAACTGTTAAGACAAGGAGCCTGCTAATCGACGTGGCACGAAAACTGTTTGCCCAAAGGGGACTGAACGGCACGACGATGAATGATATTGCCAAGGCTTCGGGCAAGGGGCGCCGCACGCTCTATGCCTATTTCGCAAACAAGGAGGAGATATACGCCGCGGTGATAGAGACCGAGGTGGACCGTATCAGCGACAAGATGGAGGAGGTGGCTGCCCGCGATATGGAGCCGGAACTCAAGATAACTACCCTCATCTACACTCATCTTAATATGGTAAAGGAAGCGGTTATCCGCAACGGCAACCTGCGCGCCGAGTTCTTCCGCAACATCTGGATGGTGGAGAAGGTGAGGAAAGCTTTCGATCATGAAGAACTGGAGCTCTACCGCCGTGTTATAAAGGAAGGCTGCGAGAAAGGTCAGTTTCACGTAGAGAGCGAATATCTGCTGGCTGACGTGATACACTATTGCATCAAGGGCCTTGAGGTGCCTTACATCTTCGGACGCCTTCGTAATGGCATGACTGAGGACAGCAGCCGTCCCGTAGTGGTCAACATGGTGAGGCGTATGCTCGGAGTGAATGGCATACAGTATTAATCAATAAGGAGACTCCCTTTTTTCTCTTGAAAAGAGGAGGAAGGTTTAGAGGTTACAGAGTTAAAAAAGCACCGAGGATGAAGATGAATATTTCCGTAAATTCATGAATGTCGGCATAACTATTTTAACTACTTAACTTCTAAATAATAAATTCGTCAACTTTTTCAAAATCTTAAAAAATAAAACTATGAAACTTTTAGAAGGAAAGACGGCGCTCGTTACCGGAGCTGCCCGTGGTATTGGTAAGGCTATTGCCCTGAAATTTGCCGAAGAAGGCGCTAACATTGCATTCACCGACCTCGTGATAGATGAGAGCGGCAAGGCCACCGAGGCTGAGATTGCCGCCAAGGGCGTGAAGTGCGTAGGCTTTGCCTCCAATGCTGCCGACTTTGCTCAGACAGAGGAGGTTGTCAACAAGGTGAAGGAAGAGTTTGGCTCCATCGACATACTTGTCAACAATGCCGGTATCACCAAGGATGGTCTGATGATGCGCATGGGCGAGGCTCAGTGGGACGCAGTGATTGCTGTTAACCTCAAGTCCGCCTTTAACTTCATCCATGCCTGTACCCCCATTATGATGCGCCAACGCAGCGGCAGCATCATCAACATGGCTAGCGTGGTAGGTGTTCACGGCAATGCCGGCCAGAGCAACTATGCTGCCTCCAAGGCAGGCCTCATCGCTCTGGCTAAGAGTATCGCTCAGGAGCTTGGCTCACGCGGTATCCGCGCCAACGCCATCGCACCGGGCTTTATCGAGACAGCCATGACTGCCGCCCTGCCCGAGGATATCCGCAAGCAGTGGATTCAGAGCATCCCCCTGCGCCGTGGCGGCCAGGTTGAGGACATCGCTAACACTGCCGTATATCTGGCCAGCGACCTTTCCAGCTATGTTACCGGACAGGTTATCCAGGTTGACGGCGGAATGAATATGTAAATGCACGTTCTCTACGAGGATAATCATCTCATTATCGTCAGCAAGTCCGCCGGCGAGATAGTGCAGGGCGACAAGACTGGCGATACCCCCTTGAGCGATATCGTCAAGGCTTATATCAAGGAACACTATGCCAAGCCTGGGCAGGTGTTCCTTGGTGTTACCCATAGGTTGGACCGCCCCGTGAGCGGAGTGGTGGTTTTTGCCCGCACCAGCAAGGCACTCAGCCGAATGAATATCCTTTTCCGCGACGGTGATGTGGAGAAGACTTACCTAGCCATTGTGGCCGACAGACCGCCCAAGGATGAGGGTGAGATAACCTCGTGGCTTACTCGCAACGAGCGGCTCAACAAGTCGTTCTCTTCACCAGTGGAGAAGCCTGGCGCAAAGTTGGCGCGTTTGCGCTATCGTCTGGTGGTTTCCACTGACAATTATCACCTGCTGGCCGTGCGCCTGCTTACGGGACGCCATCATCAGATACGCTGCCAGCTGGCTTCTATCGGCTGCCCTATTAAGGGCGACCTGAAATATGGCGCACGCCGCAGCAATCCCGACGGCAGCATCTCGCTCCATGCGTGGAGAGTGGCTTTTGAGCACCCCGTGAGCCATAAGCAGATAGTCGTGACGGCTCCTTGCCCCAACGACTCGCTATGGAGGGCGTTAGCCAAATCTCTCGATGAAATCGCGGATTTCTCATGACTCTCACTATTATCATTCCGGCCTACAACGAGGAAAGGAATCTTGCGTCAGTGCTTGACAGTGTGATGCAGGTAGAATTGCCTTATGGGGCAGACAAGGAGATAATAGTGGTTGATGACGGCTCTACTGACAATACTGTTAGTAGGGTCCAGTCTTTTGTTACCGCCAATCCACAGGCGAGAATAAACCTTATCAGGCATACTTCCAACCAGGGCAAGGGCGCGGCTATACGTACTGCACTGCCTGCCGTGAGCGGTGAATATGTGATAATACAGGATGCCGACGGCGAGCTTGACCCCCGTGACTTTGCAAAGATGCTCAGTAAGATGGTGGACGAGGACCTTCCCGTGGTCTATGGCTCACGCTTCCTCATCGCCGGTGGCAGGCTGGGCAGCCGCTTCTTCTATTATGGCAACAGAATTCTCTCCGCATTGGCCAATGTGCTCTATGGACAGCACCTTACAGACGAGGCAACTTGCTACAAGCTCTTCCGCACATCTCTGCTTCGGTCCCTGACGCTGCGCTGCCGCGGGTTTGAGTTCTGTCCCGAGGTGACGGCCAAGATTGCACGGTGTGGCATTAAGATTCAGGAAGTGCCCATTAATTATTATCCGCGCACCCGCGAGCAGGGCAAGAAGGTCCGACTGCGCGATGGATTCATCGCAGTGTGGTGTCTGCTCAAGTATCGTTTTGTGGATTGAGATTACCTCCTAAGATGGGAGAGATGGCACATGTGCCAGAGGGGAAGATAAATGAATTCTGCAAGGATCGTTTAGAGAGGAAAAGGGAATGAGGTGATTTAACAGAAAGGAAACGATTGTGCCCTTGTCAAAAAAAACAGTTAGGCGGACCTGCACCATGCAGGTCCGCCTAACTGTTGAGCTTTATTGAGTGTTATTTGCGAATGCTCAGGAATTTCTCGATCTTGCGACCGATGCCTGTGCGGTGTTTGTGTTCCTTCTCGTTGCCATAGCCGTAACCATAGCCGTAGCCATAACCGTAGCCATATCCATAGCCATAACCGTAGCCATAGCCGTATCCGTAGCCATAGTTGCTCTGGCTCTTGGCATTGGAGTCGTTGACCACAATGTTCATCTTGTGGAACTTACCCTCCTTGTATAGTTTCTCAAGGTCAGGCAGGAAGCGGCGGTCCTCAGCACCCACACGGATAACGTAGAGGGTGATGTCGGCCACGCGGTTAACGATGCCGGAGTCAGCCACATTGATGGTAGGCGTACAGTCAACTACAATATACTTGTAGCCGTAGTCCTCGCGCAGGCTCTTGATGAGAGTGTCGAGTCGGCTGCTCATAAGCAGCTCGGCGGGGTTGGGCGGACGGACGCCGGCAGGAATTATATCAAGATTCTCACCTACGTTCTTTACTATGATGTCGTCAATCTCGCACTGCTTGGCAAGATAGCTGGTCAGACCGTAGTTGGTTCGCCTCAGGCCGAGCACCTCAGAAACAGAGTTCTTGCGTATGTCGGCATCGATAAGTATGGTTTTTGCTCCGCCGATGCCGAGGATTGCCGATAGGTTACGCGAGATGAAACTCTTACCCTGCGAGGGGGTGGAGGAGGTAACGGCAATGATGCCCTCCTGCGTAATCATGTTGAGGTTGTAGCGCAGTACGCGGAAAGCCTCGGAGATAGTCTTGCCGTTGTCTTCCTTGCTGAGGAATTTCTTCTCGTTGCGTTCGTCGATCCACCGTGGGATGTCGCCCAGGATGGGGGCTGTGAGGGCGTCCTCGATGTCCTTGCGTCCACGCACGGTTTTGTCCATTGTGATGAGGAACCAGAAGATGGCTGCGGGAATGCCAAGACCGAGGATGAAGGCCACGAGCATTATGCGGCCGGTGTGGGGTGAGACGGGGCTCTTCACGCCGTAGGGGTATTCCACTATGCGCACGTTGGCATCGTTGATGGCCAGCTGCAGGGCGTTCTCCTCGCGCTTGTTGAGCAGGTAGGTGTAGAGGGCTTCCTTCACCTTTTGCTGACGGGTGATATCGAGAGTCTTAATCTCTGACTGTGGTGCGTTGGCCATCTGCGAGCGCAGGCGGTCGTCGGAACCGCGAGCCTTGGCCAGCTGGATGCGGATGGAGTTGACATAGCTGTCGATGCCGGCGCAGATGGTGTGGCGCATGTCTTTGAGCACCTGATCGCGCTGCACTATGGCGGGCGAGGTGGGTGATGCGTTGGCCAGCAGCTTATTGCGGTCAATCATCAACTCGTTATACTGATTGATCTGGCTTTCCATGCTGGCATTGCCCAGGGCGCCGAGCACGGGGATGAGCTTCTCGTTGTTGGCGCTGTTGACGATGAAGTCGCGTAGCGAGCTGACTACAGCCAGACGGGTCTCGAGGTCGAGCAGTGTCTGGTGGGAGGTGGAGCTTTCCTGCAGATAGTTGGTAACGTTGAGGTTAAAGTCGAGCAGGTTGCTCTCTTGCTTGAAGTTGACAAGGTCGCGTTCCACCTCGCTCAGCTGTGAGCCAATGAGGGCGATACGCTCGTCAATAAACTTCGAAGCATTGCGGGCCGATGCGTTTTTGCTGTCAACGATGTCGGCCTTGTACACTTCGAGCAGGGTGTTGAGTATCTTGTTTGCCCTGCCGCGGTTGCCGTCGAGGCAACTGATGGTTATCAGGTTAGCATCCTTGTCGTTCTCTGCGGCTCCGAGCCCTGCGCGATAGCGCGTGATGGCGTCCTCACGGCTGGAGCGTGAGATTCGTATGGTCTTATTGTCGTAGGCCTTGGTGTACTTGGTCTTGTTGAGCACGATGATGCCGGCGGGAGTCTTGACGGGTTCGCCAAAGGTGACGGTCTTTCTGAATCCGGTCTTGTCGCCGTTGAAGCGCAGCTTGTCTATCTTGACAGAGTTACCGTTGATTTCAGCCTCAAAGTTTGTGGCGCCCTTGAAGGGCTCCAGGAAGTTGACCAGAATGGGGCTGTCCTCAAAAAGCGATACGGGGGTGAAGCGCTGGGTGACGTTGTAGGAGATATCCAACTTCAGCAGGTCAACCACGCGGCCTATCAGACGGCGGGAGGTAAGGATGAATATTTCGTCCTTCAGGTTGTCGTTGGCTGCTATGCCGCTGAGGTCTTGCAGATTGTTGAAAGCCCTCGATTTGTTGGTCTTGGTCTCGCCCTCGCTGATAAGGATGGTGGCGCTCTGGCGGAAAATGCGCGGCTGACGCTTGGCATAGAGGTAGGCCAGGCCGAGGCAAACAATAACGCTCAGCAGGAACCATCGCCAATTCTTGCGCAGTACGGTGAGGCAGTAGAGCGCAATGTTAAGGATATTATTGCCGTGTTCTTCTTCTTGAACTTGGTTTTGGTTTTCTAAAACTTCAGCCATAGATAATAAAGTTTGTTAGTCGCAAAGTTGCAAAGTCACATAGCTAATGAAGATGCTCTTTGTTTATTCGCGGATAGTGTAAGATTCAAATTTACGATTCCTGTAGATGTTTGTGCTAATAGTGTTTGTATGTCAATGCGTTCTTCTGGTGTACATAGTTTAAAGTCTTCACACAGGTATAGCATGCTGTAAACTTCTGCGCAGCTACCCCTGCTTATATTGAGAAAACTTGCATATCTTGCATCTGAGCCGGAGTCAAATCCTTCTGCGATGTTATTCATAATGCTAACAGCAGCTCTCTGAATTTGGTCGCGGAAGCTATAGTCCTTGCATTCTTTTATCATCAGATATACAAGATTAACTACTTCACGAGCTTGTTTCCAAATGAAAAGATTTTCGATGCTTCTTTTAGACATAAGGAAAAACTTTATAACCTTGCGACTATATAGCTTTGTGACTCTGCGACTTTGTGACTCTGTGACTAAGAAAAACTACCTTGTCAGTGCAATTATGAGTGAGACGATGGAGGCCACCATGCTCACCAGTGTGCCCGTAACGGTAAGGTAAGTGTAGGAGGTGCTACCCTTCACCTTTACCGATTTGTTGGACTCGACGTACACCAGGTCGTTCTGCTGCATGTAGTAGGCCGGTGAGTTGAAAACTGACTCGGGCTTGGTCAGGTCAACCTTGTAGGAGGTACGCTTGTTGTTCTCCTCGCGGATCACCAGCACATTGGTGCGGATGGCGCTGGCATTGAGGTCGCCTGCGCGGCCCAGCACCTCCAGCAGGGTCAGGCGCTGGCCGGTATAGCTCTGGGTGCCGGGGTTCTTGACATCGCCCAGCACGGTAATTTTGAAACTCATGATCTTGGCGCTGACCTGCACGTCGTTGACATCCTTGGCTAGCTGCTGGCGGATATTCTCCGACAGTTCCTCAACAGTCAGGCCTGCGGCCTTCACCCTGCCTACGATGGGAAATTCAATCGTGCCGTCCTGGTTGACCCAGAAGTAGCATACGCCGCTCTGAGTCATCGCCTGGCTTGAGCCGCTGGCGGAGTTGCCCGAACCGACGAGGATGCTGTTGTTAAACTGTTCAATTAGTTGCTTGTCACGGCTGGTGATGGAGATGGCCAGCTCGTCGTCAGACTGGATGAGCAGCTGGAAGTTTTTGTCGATAGCCAGGGTGTTGGCGTAGATGGAGTCGGCACCTTGCAGGTAAATCATCTCCTTGTTGTTGACGCACGAGGTCATCAGCGCAGTGGCTGCAACAGCAAGGATCAGTAGCGTCTTCTTCATATTCTTAAGGATTGCAGTATTCAATTATCTTTTAATACGGTCAGCGGGTAGATGGCCACGCCGCCGGAAATGGCAAATGCTTAAAGCCGATATTTTACAATTTTCGGCGAAGTTACACAATATTTTTATATAAAGAGGTATTTAATTGGCAAAACTTGATTATGTTCCCGCAATTTTCACGATTCTCTGCATGAAAATGCGGGCTTTGTATCTTCCAGGCAATATTTATGCACAGAAGAATAAGATGATAAGCTGTGCTGTCAGTATGCGTAGGAACATTGCCAGTGGATAGACGGTGGAGTATCCTACGGCGGGCGCATTGTTGCCCGCAACCTGGGTGGAGAAAGCCAGCAGCGGCGGATCGGTGTAGGTGCCGGCAATGAGGCCGCTCAGGGTGAAGTAGTTGACCTTCATGCGTATGCGAGCGATGATGCCCACAGCCAGGATAGGCACCACGGTAATCAGAAATCCCGTCCAGACATAGCTGATGCCGTCACCCTGCGTCAGGGTGTTCCAGAAGTTGGCGCCCGCCTTGATGCCCACTCCCGCCAGGAAAAGGCTAAGCCCCAGCTCGCGCACAAACATGTTGACGCTCGTAGTGGTGTAGGAGGTGATGCGCAGCTTGTAGCCCTTGGCTCCGATGAGGATGGCCACGATCAGCGGACCGCCCGCCAGGCCCAGCTTAACGGGCATGGGCACGCCGCCGATGGCAAACGGGATGCTGCCAAGTATCACGCCCAGTAGCACACCCAGGAATAGAGGTCCTATGTTGGGGTGGTTAAGCTTTTTCACCGAGTTGCCCACGGCGCTTTCGGCATGGGCAATGCTCTCCTGCGGCCCCACCAGCAGCAGGCGGTCGCCAATCTGCAGGCGCAGGTTGCGGTCGGCAAAGAGGTCGATGCCCGATCGCGTGAGGCGCGTCACATTTACGCCCAGCACGCTGCTGAAGTGCATCTGCGCCAGAGTCTTGCCCTCCACTTCCGGCTTGGTTACCACCACGCGCTTAGAGATAATCGGCGACGGGGTGAGCTGCCAGTCCTTGTGCTCCACCGCGCCCATGAAGGCTGTCACGGCTTCTGCATCGTCTTCTGCGCACACTATGCGCAGCAGGTCGCCCCGCTTCAGCACCGCGTCAATGGAGGGGGTGCTCACTTCGCCGTCGCGCTCCATGCGCGAGACCACAAAGTTGCGGCCCACAAAGTCGCGAATCTTGCGCACCGTGACGCCGTCCAGCGCGCTGTTAAGCAAGCGGATGGTCATGCGATGGGGCTTGGCGTGAGGGTTCTCCTCCATCTCATGCTTCACCTGCTCCTGCTCGCCGTCTAGCCTGATTCTCATCAGGTAGCGCAGCAGAATCACCGCCCCGATCATTCCCACCAATGCCAGCGGATAGGCGCAGGCATAGGCCGAGGCAATCTCGTGGCTCTCCATGGCCTGCTGCAAGGCAGGGTTGTGGGCTGCGGCCTCGCCCAGCGCCTCGTTGGCGGCACCCAGGCCGGGAGTGTTGGTCACGGCGCCGCATAGCACCCCTACCATCATCGGCAGGTTCTTGCTGTCGCCGCTATCAAAGATAAGGAAGTAGCAGCCCAGCATCACCCCAATGTTGAGCAAAATGGTCAGCACCGAGTAGGCGTTGAGCTTCAGGCCGTCCTTCTTCAGCGACGAGAAGAAGCCAGGCCCCACCTGCAGGCCGATGCAATAGACAAACAGTATCAGGCCGAAGTCCTGCACAAAGTTCAGCACAGCCAGCGGCGCGGCATAGCCCTCGCCGTTGCCCAGCCCAGTTGAGTTATAGATATGGCCGGCCAAAATGCCCGTAAACAGCACAAAGGTGGAGCCCAGCGAAACGCCGCCCACCTTAATCTTGCCCAGCTTATAGCCCAGGGCAATCACCAGAGCCAGCAGCAGCACGATGTGCCCCATGCTCTGAGTGTCAGTAAACAAACTTGATAGCCAGTTCATCTTTCGTATGCTTTATGCTTACCTGAATATTTTCCTCATTGTTTTAATAAATAACCCCGCTTGCGTCATGGCATGCGGGGTTATTGCTTTTAGTTGCGGAGGCAGGACTCGAACATGCGACCTCCAGGTTATGAGCCTGGCGAGCTACCAACTGCTCCACTCCGCGATCTTGTGTTTTGCGCTGCAAAGGTAAGGATTTTTCGCTAATTACGCTCCAAATCACTGACTTTTTTTGCTGCCGCACCTTTCTTTATCCGTAATTATGCATGAAAAAAGCCCCTTTTGCCACCTAAAGCACGCAAAAAGGGGACCGCCAAAGAATAACAGAGCCCTCCCTCGCAGAAAACGCCTGCTTCCGTAATCTAAAGTATGGCAACCGCCACTTAAAGCAGACTATCCGAAATCTTAACTCGAGGAAGCGTAATCTAATCCCGTGCTGGCGTAATCAAAAAAGCGTGCTTCCGCAAACTAAACTCGTGCTCGCAAAATAATTCAGTCTAAATTATGAATAATTCAACTTAAATTATGGCAACAATATAGCAGTTGGCACAGATTACAGTCTCTGCGAAATAGTCATGCTCTCTCTGTGCCAACATTTGTGTCATTGCCTATAAAAAATTAAAATGTTTTTTGCATACATTCCTGCATTGTTTCGGTTAAAGAGTTGAAAAACAGACGATTTAATATGCAGGGTAATTTTTAGTCCTGTGGAAATCAAAACTAAAAGCCTTGAAACGAAATCTAAAAGCCTTGAAACGAAATCTAATCCCGTGGAAAAACGCCAGCTCCACTGGATTAAAATTTTTCTTCACGGGATTAGTTTATTTTTCCACGGGATTAAAACTTTTTTGAACGGGATTAGATTAAACTTAGGCAATGATCACGCAAAAGACTCGGAATAAAAGTCTTATGTCTATTCTAATCAACGCTGCTATGCAATAAACATACAACTAACGCAGTCAGAATTGGCTGCATTATGAATAATCTGTGCCAACATCTATATCATTACCAAAATAAAAAGCATAAGTCCAAGCAACTAATCCGTATGGACGCACAAAAATTCCGCGCCCACACTCTTCATTGGAGCACGGGCGCGAAAAACTTATCTTATTGTGTCAAGACAAAAGAAGGATTTGAACAATCGGCTATTGTGGTGTCTTCCTGCGCAGCACTGCGACATAGACAAGCAGCACTACATTCATCATCAGGGCATAGATGATGGCAGGAACAGCGATGGCGTCATTATTGAATATAAAGGGGCTGGAGGCCACGGCTATTGCCTGGGCTGCATTCTGCATGCCCACCTCAATGACCACAGTACGGCGCTGGCGTCCCGCCAATCTGAAGAGGCGTGACAAGAGAGCTGCACCGGCTGTGGCGCAGAGCAGCAATGCTGTCACGCAGACTCCAACCACACCGATATTGTCGGCTATGGTGCGGCTGTGCTGGATGAAAAAGATGCCGGCCAGCAGTATCAATGCTGGAAAGGCAAGCCTGGAGAGCACACGTTCAATCTTAGATGCTGCCCTTGGCCACCAATGTCTGACGCCAATACCTATAACGATAGGCAAGAACATCAGCAGCAGATTCTGCACCAGCAGGTTGCCCACGGGCAGGGAACAAGATGCTCCACCAAGCGAATCAGAGCCACTGTATCCGACCGTCCACTGCATAATCAAAGGAACGGTGAACAGCGTGATAATACTGCTCAACGCAGTGAGGATGACGGAGAGTGCCACATCGCCCTTAGCAAGCATGGAGAAGACATTGCTGCTACTGCCGCCCGGGCAGCATGCTATCAGCACAACGCCGACAAACATCAGAGGCGGCAAGCTAAACGCCCATGCCAACACAAAGGCTAGCAATGGCAGGAGTACTATCTGACCGAATAGCGCAACACCCACAGCCCTCGGCTGGCGCAGCACCAATCCAAAATCACGCAGCTTGAGCGTGAGGCCGAGGTCAAACATCAGCAGCGTAAGGATGGGAATGACTATTAATATTGGATTCATGGATTGTAAAGTTAGGGAATTAGAGATTTCAAAAGTTATGGAGTCGGCTACTTGATATACAGCGGCTCTACTCCCATCACGTCGTGAGTCTTTACTTTGACGGCCTTGCTGAGGGAATAACTAGCAGTGAGCACAGGAGTATTTGCATCCCTGGCTGCCATGATAGTATAAGTGCCTTTGGGAGCCACCCATGCCGAAGCCTGCTCGTCGTAGGAGGCCAGGGTGGTCTTGTCAATAGTAACGGTCAGTTTCTCCTGCTTGCCAGGCTTGAGCAGCTGAGTCTTGGCATAGCCCTTGAGTTCCCTGACGGGCTTGTCGAGGCCTCCCTCAGGAGCATGACAATATATCTGCACAACCTCCTTGCCCGGACGCTTGCCGCTGTTGGTTACTGTGAGGCTTACCTCCAGCTTGTCGCCCTTGTCCTTGACCTTGAGGTCCTTATAGTCAAACGTGGTGTAGCTCAACCCGTAGCCGAAGGGATATGCAACCTTGACGTCCTTGGTCAGATAGTGGCGATAACCGACATAGATGCCCTCCTCGTAATTAGTATAATCAACATTGGGTACCAAATACTGCGGCGTAGCTCCCACGTAGCGATAGAAGGAGTAGTTTTCATACTTATCCGCCTTGAGTCTCGGGAAATTGGCAAAGGATGGCTCGTCCTCATACCTCATAGGCATGCTGACGGGCAGTCGGCCGGAGGGACACTGGCTGCCCACCAGCACATCGCCAACACTGTGGCCACCTTCCTCGCCAGGCTGCCAACAAATCAGGATGGCATCAGCTAAGTCGCGCCATGAGGCTACGTCAACTATGCCGCCCACATTGAGTACCACCACCAGAGGCTTGCCCTCGCGGTGGAAAGCTTCAGCCACGGCGCGCAGCAGCGCCATCTCGCCGTCGGTGAGCAGATAGGAATGGTAATAGTCACGGTCCATACCCTCGCCAAACACGCGACCGAAAGTGATAACGGCAGCCTTATCAGCCTTGGCGGCCTTGGCAATCAGGTCGCGGGGCACAGCCTCCATGGCCCGTTCCCTCTCGCAGCACCAAGGCACATCCTTATTGATGTCCTCGCAGCGTTTGCGCTCGCCTTTCATGTAATCAGTATAGAAATCATGAAGTCCCTTGTCAAGGGTGAAGCCTGCATCAGTGAGGCCCTCGGGCATGCACACGCTGCGGTAAGGGTTATGGATAAAACCGGAGCCCGTACCGCCATGTATGAAGTCGTAGCTGGTGGTTCCTAGCAGAGCCAGGGCACTACCCTGCTTCAGGGGCAGAATGCCGCCATCGTTCTTGAGAAGCACAAAGCCCTCAGGAGCCACCTCTCTGACCACGGCAGCATTGGCATCAAGGGGAGGATTGTCGCTAAATGTACCACCCTCATATCTGATGGCCTTAGTGGCCACTGTCAGCATACGCCTCACGCAGGCATCCACGTCGTCAATGCTCAGCGTACCGTCCTTAACCCTATCAATTATGTCATTGTAGCGCCCCTTGCTGCCATGCTGGATATTGTCATTACCGGCCCTAACCATCTTCGAGCCGCTGTAGCCGCCACCCCAGTCGCTGACTATGGCGCCGTTGTAGCCCCACTCCTCGCGGAGAATGGTAGTAAGCAGGTCGCGATTCTCTGAAGTGGTTACGCCGTTAAGGAAATTGTAAGACGACATGATAAACCACGGCTCACTATTGCGAACCATATATTCAAAGTTGCGTAAGTATATCTCGCGCAGGGCCCGCTTGCTAACGCGGCTGTCATTGCTCAGGCGGTTGAGCTCCTGATTATTGGCAGCGAAATGCTTGGGGCATGCACCCACCCCTGCCTTCTGTATGCCACGCACCAGCGCGGCAGCCGTAAGGCCAGAGAGCAGGGGATCTTCGGAGAAATACTCAAAGTTGCGGCCACAGAGCGGATTGCGCTGAATATTCATGCCAGGGCCCAGCACCACATCCACTCCGCGAGCCTTGGCCTCGTTGCCATAGGCCTCGCCCATGCGTTCCAGCATATCGCTGTTCCATGAGGCAGCGTTCAGCAGTCCGTTGGGGAAGCGGGTGCACTGCTTATTGTCTATTCTAAGGCCGCTGGGACCGTCGGCATACACGATGGGGGGAATGCCCAGGCGATCGATAGGATTGGTAGCTCCAGCGCTGCCGGCCACGTAGTCGTAGCTGCGCCCACGCCCGTCGAAAGCTCCTGAGCCTTTGCCGACAATGATGGCCACCTTCTCCTCCAAGGTCATAGCCTTTATTACCTTGTTGATATTGTCTGACGTGAGTCTCAACTCCTGTGCCTCGGTGGCTGAGAAACCTACCGACACAACTGACAGAAACAGAAAAATCTTTTTCATTTTCAACCTTTTATTTACTTAATCTTTTAATCGTGCAGCATGTGCATATATTCCTATAAAGATATAGCAGATCATCGGCACCACAAATGCCATGCCTATGCTGCTGGCGTCGGCTATGCAGCCCATGAGGGGCGGTGCCACCGCTCCACCCACTATGGTCATAATCAGATACGACGAGGCCTGCTTGGTATTGCCCTCCGCACCGCGCAGGGCCAGCGAGAAAATCGTAGGAAACATTATGCTCTCGCAAAGATATACCAAAAAGAAAGCGCCTATCGACATCCTGCCGCCAAAACAAACTATCACCAAGCTGCCCACCGTGGCTCCCACGGCATAAAGCAGCAGCAGCCTGTCAGCTCTTACATAGCCCATCAGCCAACTGCCCACCAGTCGGCCAATGAAAAACAATCCCATACCGCCAAAGCTGAGCCACAGGCTCGCCTCAGCTCGAGACATGGCGACATTCTCACCCATGTAGGCAACGAAATTGCTGTTGACACCCGTCTGCGCAGCTACGTATAGGAAAAGCGCGATTACACCTAGCACAAAGATACGGGAGCGGAATAGAAAACCCTCCCCAACTCTCCCTTCAATGGAGGGAGTCCTGGCTTTCTCTTTTCTCTTTTCTCTGTTATCTGCCTCCGAGGGGGAGTTAGAGGGGTCTCGGGGCTCCGGCAGTCTGCTGAACTTGAAACCCAGTGCCGCCAGCAGTACAAACACTCCTACTATTACATATGGCGTAGCCACGCTGGCAATGCTGGGCACTTGACCCTCGGCCTCATCGCCGAAGAAAAATAAGCCGCCCACCAGCGGACCGCATATCCAGCCCAAGCCGTTGAGCGACTGCGCCAGATTAATGCGCTGCTCTGCCGATGCCTTGGGGCCCAGCACAGTAACATAGGGATTAGCTGACGTCTCCAGGCATGTCAGGCCGCAGCCAATGATAAACAGCAGGGCAATGAATGCTGGATACAGCAGGGCAGGATTGTCGGCCTTGGCGCCAAGCACACAGATAGGCAGGAAGAGCAACGCCCCCACGCCATAAAGCACAAGGCCCGTCAGTACACCACCCCTGTAGCCCCAACGCTGGATTATCTTGCCGGCAGGAATAGCCATGAGAAAATAGGCGGCATACGTGGCCACCTGCACCCATGCTGCATTGGTGTGGTTGAGGCCCAGCAGATTCTTGAGATGCGGATTGAGCACCTCAAGTATGGCGTGGGCAAATCCCCACATAAAGAACAGGCTGGTTACGAGCAGGAAAGGCACCAGATAGGAGCGGCCGTCCCTTGTGGTTGTCAGTTTCATCGCTCTGCACGCATAGGGTTGGTAAGGAAATCTTGATAAGCCAAGCGTATGCCGTCCTCCAGCTCTGTCTTGTAGGTCCAGCCCAGGGCAGTGGCCTTGCTTACGTCGAGCAGCTTGCGCGGAGTGCCGTTGGGGCGAGTGGTGTCCCACTCGATAGCGCCTTCATAGCCTACCACCTTGGCCACCAGCTCAGTGAGCGCCTTGATGGTCAATTCCTTGCCCGTGCCGGCGTTGACCGTTTCATTACCGCTATAATTGTTCATCAGGAATACGCAGAGGTTGGCCAGGTCGTCCACATAGAGAAATTCCCTGAGCGGACTGCCGTCGCCCCAGCAGGTGACGGTGGTCTTCCCTGCCTCCTTGGCCTCATGGAAGCGGCGAATGAGGGCAGGCAGCACATGGCTGTGCTCGGGGTGGTAGTTGTCGTTGGGGCCATAGAGGTTGGTGGGCATAACGCTGATATAGTCGGTGCCATACTGCCTATTGAGGAACTCACAGTATTTCAGACCGCTTATCTTGGCCAGCGCATAAGCCTCGTTGGTTTTCTCCAGCGCCCCGGTAAGCAGGCACGACTCTGGCATGGGCTGCGGCGCCATCCTGGGATAGATGCACGACGAGCCGAGAAACTCCAGTTTCTTACAGCCGTTCTTCCATGCAGCGTGGATGACGTTCATCTCCAGCACCATATTGTCGTACATGAAGTCGGCCAGCGCATTCTGGTTGGCTACTATGCCGCCCACCTTGGCTGCCGCCAGAAAGACATACTCCGGTTTCTCAGCCTCAAAGAAGGTCTCCACCTCCTGCTGGCGAGTGAGATCCAGCTCCTTATGCGTGCGCGTGACAATATTATTATATCCTTGGCGCTTCAGTTCGCGCACAATGGCCGAGCCCACCATTCCACGGTGACCGGCAACATAAATCTTTGAATTCTTTTCCATGAGTCCTCTTTTCTTATCTCACTATTCCTTTCTCGAGATATTCCGCCAGATTGGTTCTGACCTTCATGGCGGCGCCTTCGCCTGCCACCTTGGCCATATCGTGCTTTACCATCAACTCCACGAGCTGCTCAAAGCTCGTCTTGTTGGGATTCCACTTCAGCTTGGCCTTGGCCTTGGTGGGGTCACCCCACAGGTTGACGACGTCGGTGGGACGGTAGAAATCCTCGCTTACAGCCACCAGGGTCTTGCCAATCAGATTCTTGGGACCTGCCACGCAGACACCCTTTTCCTCCAATCCCTCGCCGCTGAACTCCAGCGTGATGCCTGCACACTTGAAAGCCTCGTAGCAGAACTCCCTCACGCTGTGCTGCACGCCAGTGGCTATTACGAAGTCGTCGGGCTTGTCCTGCTGCAAGATAAGCCACATACACTCCACGTAGTCCTTGGCGTAACCCCAGTCTCTGAGGCTTGACAGGTTGCCAAGAAAGAGACAGTTCTGGTGCCCCTGGGCAATGCGTGCTGCTGCCAGGGTAATCTTGCGAGTCACGAAGGTCTCGCCGCGACGCTCACTCTCATGATTGAAAAGGATGCCCGAACAGCAGAACATATTGTATGCCTCGCGATACTCTTTTACTATCCAGAATCCGTAAAGCTTGGCCACGGCATAGGGACTGTAGGGATGAAACGGCGTATTCTCGTTCTGCGGCACCTGCTCCACCTTGCCATAGAGCTCCGAGGTGCTGGCCTGATAGATGCGGCACGTCTGCTCCAGATGGCAGGCCCTGACGCCCTCCAGCACTCTCAATACGCCCACGGCATCTACATCGGCCGTAAACTCTGGCGAGTCGAAGCTCACCTGCACATGGCTCTGTGCCGCAAGATTGTATATCTCATCGGGGCGCACCCTGTCGATCACCTTGACCAGTGACATTGAGTCACTCATATCGGCATAGTGCAGATGGAAGTTTGGCTGACCCTCCAAATGGGCGATGCGCTCACGGAAATCAACCGACGAGCGACGGATGATGCCGTGCACCTCATAGCCTTTCTCCAGCAGAAATTCAGACAGGTAGGAGCCATCCTGCCCCGTGACGCCGGTTATCAACGCTACCTTGCGGTCGACCGGCTTGACAATATCGTCAGCATTGCCACCAGTGCCAAGGCCAATGGGGCGAGTGGTGATATCAAGACCCAAGGCAACACTAAGGCGGGCTATGGCCGTCTTGCTGAATCCGTTGCGACCAGTAAGCCAGCGACTTACTTCCGCCTCACTCTTACCAACCTTTTCGGCCAGTTCACGCTGTGTCATACCCTTCTCCGCAAGAATTGTATTGATATTTTTTGCAATAAAAATGTTAAGTCTTGCTTTTTCTTCACGTGTCATAACAATTCACTTTACAAATTTTCGTGTACAAAATTATATAATTATCACAAACCGGAGAAGAAAACAGATAAGAAAAATATCTTTTTCTATCAAAATGGGAAGGTAACGACAACCGCGACAAAAGATTGAAAAATTGAAAAGTTGAAAAATTGAACTTCCATTCTTCCATTCTTAAATTCTTCAATTCTTATTTATTGCTGTCCGGTAAAAGTTAGTATCATACGCCCCCGGCAGCAAGCTGCCACCCCCTCTATCTTAGAGGGGGGAGCCGTCTCCATGATATCCTTACACCTGCAAACAGAAGAATGGCGTGTCAGCTCCCCATCTAAGCGGGGACCCCTTTGGGGAATTCAATATGGATATCCTCGCAGAGCGAGGGGGTGGCTGCCGAGCTTGCGAGGCAGACGGGGGCGTATAAGAGTAACTTCTGTTGAGGGACGTATGATTTAATCGCAATACAAGCAACGGCTGCAAAGAAGTAAGCCCTTCCTCTTTATATGAGTCGGAAAATAAGACAACATGCGCCTTGATGGCGTTGATAAATATTTTTACCGGACAGCAATAAAATCTATGCGAGTTTTTCTCACCCTGGCACACTATACGGACAAAAAACGCGTTTTATTATTAAGATGTCAGTCATAATGAATGATTTTGACTATATTTGCAGAGTTTTGACCGAAGAATCACACACCATGCACAGTAAATTCACCATAAAAGACTGCGGCCCCATTGAGCTGCCCACCCATGCTGACCATCGCGGCAGCCTCACGGTTATTGACGATGCCGAAGCATCACTGTTGCCCTTCAGGCCGGAGCGTGTGTTCTGGATTCACGGTGCCGGTCAGGATGCAGTGAGAGGCGAGCATGCCCACCGTACGTGCTGGGAAATAGTATGCGCTGTTAGCGGCAGCTTTAGCCTCACCCTTAGCGACGGCATTGAGGAGAAGACTTTCCTGATGGACTCCCCCACCATGGGAGTGATTATCCCTCCCATGATATGGTGCAGGCTTGAGCACTTTGCCCCGGGCACCGTCTGCCTCACCATCGCCTCCGGCAGCTACGATGCCGAGGGATATATCAACAAGCTTGAGCAGCTGAAGCCTACCCAAGGCGATTCGGTACACTCAAAATAAAAAACAGCAATAAATGGTAACCGCTATCAGATATACTGCCGCAATGGCCGGCCAATGGGATGACTTCGTAAGCCATGCCCGCAACTCCACCCTGCTGCACCTGCGCAAATATATGGACTACCATGCCGACCGGTTTCACGATGCCTCCCTTGTGATGCTGGACGACAAGGAGCGCATCGTTGCCTTGCTGCCAGCCTGCCTCAGCAGAGATGAAAAGGCGGTCATCACATCTCACAGCGGCCTTACCTATGGCGGCTACATCGTTGCCCCCATGACCCACGCCGACATGGTAGGTGAGGCCGTGGAGGCATCGCTCCGATTCTACAGGGAGCAGCTGGGCGCATCTGAGCTGGTTGTCAAGCCCATACCCTACATCTACAACCGGCAGCCCTGCGAGGAGGAGCTCTATTTCATTCTCCGCCATGGAGGACGCCTCACCGAGCGCCACCTCAGTCAAGCCGTCTGCACGTCCGACCCCTTGCCCGCCAACGAACTTAGGCGGCGTTGCATAGCCAAGGGGCGCCTGAGCGGCCTGCTGTTTGCCACTGCAGAGAAGCGCGAGGAATGGGATGAATACCATCGGCTGCTCACCCAGGTGCTCAGCCTCCACCACTCCACCGCCCCCGTCCACAGCGCCGAGGAGCTGTGGCTGCTCCACAGTCGCTTCCCCAACAAAATCAAGCTCTACACCGCACGCCTCGACGGCCGCCTCATGGCCGGCACCGTGGTATATCTGTCACCCTGCGTGGCCCACACCCAGTATCTGGCCTCCTCCGATCAGGGCAGAGGCATCGGCGCCCTCGACTATGTGGTTGACAGAGTACTCAGCGAGGCTGACGTCAGGCAGTGTGCCTATCTTGATTTCGGCGTCTCCACCGAGCGCGACGGCACCCTCAACCAGGGTCTCACATTCCAGAAAGAGGGATTCGGCGCACGGGGCGTCTGCTACGACACTTACAGGATCAATCTATGAACATACCCTATCTTGACCTCGGCCGGCTCAACGCCCTCTGTCAGCCGCAGATAGAGCAAGCAGCATTGAGCGTGCTCCGCTCGGGCCGCTATCTCAGGGACCAGCAAGTTGAACTCTTTGAGCAGACATGGGCTCAGGCAAACGGCGCCGCCTACTGCGTCAGCACCGGCAACGGCCTCGACGCCCTCACCGCCGCCCTGAAGGGCTTGAAATGGCTCAACCAATGGCCCGACGGCAGCGAGGTTATAGTCAGCGCCCACACCTTCATCGCCTCCTTCCTGGCCATAACCGAAGCAGGGCTCACCCCAGTGCCATGCGACGTAAGCGCCGATGACTACAACATCAGTCCCACCCTCATCGAGCCCCTCATCACTGCTCAGACGGTGGCCGTCATGCCGGTACACATCTATGGTCGCGAGTGCCGGATGCAGCCCATCAGGGCCATTGCCGACCGTCACGGCCTCAAGGTTATCACCGACTCCTGCCAGCGCCACTGCGCCGACGGCAGCGGCAGCCTCACAGCATCTCTCAGCGACGCCGCTGCCTTCAGTTTCTATCCCGGCAAGAACCTCGGTGCCATGGGCGATGCAGGATGCCTTATCACAAGCAGCAAGCCCCTCGCCGACTTCGCCAGGGCCTACTGCAACTACGGGGCGGAGGAGAAATACCGCCACACCGTCAAAGGCTGCAACTCACGCATGGACTCCCTGCAGGCCGCAATCCTCCTAGCCAAGCTCCCAATGCTCGACAAGCAGAACGACCAGCGCCGCCGGCAGGCCGAGCGCTACAACCAGGCTATACGCAACCCATACATTACGCTACCCTACGGAGGCCAAGAGGCCGACCAGTCGGTATGGCATATCTACCCCATCTTCTGCCAGCATCGCCAGCAACTCCGCGACTGGCTCGCCGCCCACGGCATAGGCACCAACATCCACTACCCTACTCCGCCTCACAGGCAGGCAGCATATGCCGAACTTAACAGCACGTCGCTGCCCGTTGCCGAGCAGCTCTGCGCCACCGAGCTGAGCCTGCCGCTCAACCCCACGCTCACCACCGAGGAGCAAGAGTACATCATCGACACCCTCAACAGATTCCACCTATAGCCCCTCTATGCTGCCCACAGTCAACATACTGATTTCCACCGTCGGCCAGCGCATCAGTCAGGTACCTGCCGTGCTGATGCCGCAGCAGGAGGGAGTAAGCTATGTCATCTCCCACCAGGACGACGGCACCCACACCATCCCGGCAAGCTTGCATGACAGGCCCGACGTGCTGCTCAGCACCATCGAGGGACGCGGACTGAGCCGCAATCGCAACAACACCCTGCGCCATGCCGCCGCCGACATCTGCATCATAGCCGACGACGACTGCCGCTACACTGGGCAGCGCATCCTTCAGGTCAGGCAGGCATATGCCGACCACCCCGAGGCCGACATCATCTGCTTCGCCTCTGAGGACTACGATAGCCATCCCAGGCAGCGATATCCCCACCTCAGCATGGACTATCCCAAAGCCGTCAGGGCAGGCTACTACGCCTCGAGCGTAGAACTCACCTTCCGCCGCAAGTCGGTGGTAGGCCGCATCTGTTTCAACCCCCACTTCGGCTTGGGCGCACCCCGCCTCTGTGCCGGCGAGGAAGACGTATTCTTGGCCGACGCCCTGCGCCAGGGTCTCAAGGCCATCTTCATCCCCAAGGTCATAGTGCAGACAGCCCCGGGCTCAACGGGTCAGGCCTTCCTCACCAATCCCCAGCTACAGCTCACCAAGGGAGCCACCTTCCGCCACTGCTACGGCATCGCCGGCGCCCTGTGGCGCACCCTCAAGGAGGCCGGCTGGTGGTTCGTCCATCGCCGCGCCAACCCCTTCCCCATCCTCTACAGAATGACAAAAGGAGCAATAACCGTTAAACGTTAAACAATAACCAATAACCGTTAACCAATAACCAATCAACCACTGTGCTGCGTGGTTCCCCACGCAGGCCCACCTCTGGGCTCACCTTTCCCCCTGTGCCGCGCGGTTCAGCCGCGCAGATCTACCCCCCCACCCTATGCAACGACTCATTTCACTATATAAGAATCTCTATGCCGCGGAGCCAGCATCCGTCGAGTCCATCACCGGCTCAGGCAGTCCGCGCCAGTACTACCGCATGAGCGACCAGTCGGGCCGCAGCGTAATAGGCACCATCGGCACGTCGCTGGAGGAAAACCGCGCCTTTATCGGCCTGACGCGCCATTTTGAGGAGTGCGGACTGCCCGTGCCCCACCTGCTGGCCGTCAGCCCCGACCAGATGGCCTATCTGCAGGCCGACCTCGGCAGCACCTCGCTCTACCAGGCCGTCAGCCAAGGGCGCGAGAGCGGCGGCAGCTACTCCCCTGCTGAGCAGCAGCTGCTGCGCCAGGCCATAGCCGTACTGCCCCGCTTCCAGATACTCGGAGCACGCGGACTCGACACCTCGCTATGCTACCCCACCCCACGGATGGACAGCATGAGCATAATGTTCGACCTCAACTACTTCAAGTACTGCTTCCTCAAGCTGCTGCCCGCCATCGACTTCAATGAGATATCCCTGCAGCACGACCTTGAGCGCCTCACCGCCGACATCCTCGCCCTCACCGCCGATGGCGAGCCTACGCTCATACTTCGCGACTTCCAGGCCCGCAACGTGATGCTCGCCGACGGACAGCCCTACCTCATCGACTATCAGGGCTGCCGCCTCGGCCCCGTGGAGTACGACCTCGCCTCCTTCCTCTGGCAGGCCTCCGCCCGCTACCCCGCCGAGCTGCGCAACCAACTCATCGACACCTATGTAGAAGCCTCGTCAGGGCTGCGCCCCACCGACGGCACCATGCTCAGGCAACGCCTGCAGCTGATGGTGCTCTTCCGTCTGCTCCAGGTGCTCGGCGCCTACGGATTCCGCGGCCTCCACGAGCGCAAGGCCTACTTCCTCCAATCCATACCGCCAGCCCTCGCCAACCTACGGGAGCTGCTCGCCACCGGCGCCGCCAACAGCTATCCCTATCTGGAGCAGGTGCTCAATTCAATTATCAATTCTCAACTATCAACTATCAACTATCAACTATCAACCCCTCCCTCCTCCCCCCTCACCGTCACCATTTACAGCTTCAGCTATAAGAAGGGAATACCCGACGACCCCTCCGGCAATGGCGGCGGCTACGTCTTCGACTGCCGCTCCACCCACAACCCCGGCCGCTACGAGCCCTACAAGCAGCTCACCGGCCTTGACCGCGAAGTCATCGACTTCCTCGAGAGCGACGGCGAGATACTCCAGTTCCTCAGCCATGTCTATCCCCTCGCAGAACACCACACCGAGACCTACATACGCCGCGGGTTCACCAGCCTGATGTTCAGCTTCGGATGCACCGGCGGCCAGCACCGCAGCGTTTACAGCGCCCAGCACCTGGCCGAACACCTCCGCCGCCTCTATCCCCAGATCAAGATACACCTCATCCACCGCGAGCAAGGCATCGACAAGTATATATAAAACGGTAACAAATATTATTTGAGATTTAAGGTTTAGCGGAAAAGTTAGTACCATATGCCCCCGGCCCTACGGGCCACCCCCTCGCTCCGCGAGGAAATCCATTTCTAATTGCCGCTACGTTCTCAGATTTCTTTTTGTCGGCCCGCGCCATAGCGCGACCACCGACGATATCTTCGCGATACCTTCGGCATTCCCCAGAGGGGACCCCGCTTAGAGGGGGAGTCGGCTAACGGCAATTCTTGACTCTTGGCTAAATCGTCCAATCGTGAAATCGTCTAATCGTCAAATTAAAATGGCTTTGCGGCTCTGCGACTCTGAGACTTTGCGACTAACTAAAAGACTCTCGGCTAAATTGTTAAATCGTGAAATCGTCTAATCGTCAAATTAAAATGGCTTTGCGGCTCTGCGACTCTGAGACTTTGCGACTAACTAAAAGACTCTTGACTCTTGACTGAACGCGAAGCGCGATAACAAAAACAAATAATCCGACTCCTTCTAAAATATGAATAGCAAAATCTCAGCAGCAGCCCTGCTCCTGCCGCTGGCAGCCATGAGCCACGGCAAGCAGAAGCCCAACATCATCTTCGTGCTCTGCGACGACATGGGCTACGGCGACCTCGCCTGCTACGGCCAGCAATACATCCGCACCCCCAACATCGACCGGCTGGCCAGCCAGGGCATGCTCTTCACCCAGGCCTACGCCGGCAGTCCCGTCAGCGCGCCATCGCGCGCCTCCCTCATGACCGGTCAGCACACCGGCCACTGCGCCATCAGGGGCAACAAGGAGTACTGGAGCGGCAGCATACGCTACGGCGAGAACACCGACTATGCCATCAGCGGCCAGCACCCCCTCGACCCCGCCCACATCGTGCTACCCGAGATAATGAAGGACAACGGCTACACCACCGCCCAGTTCGGCAAGTGGGCAGGCGGCTACGAGGGCTCCGCCTCCACCCCCGACAAGCGCGGCATCGACGAGTTCTACGGCTACATCTGCCAGTTTCAGGCACACCTCTACTACCCCAACTTCCTCAACCGCTACAGCCGCGCCCTGGGCGACACCGCCGTGGTGCGCGAGGTGATGGAGCAGAACATCCAGCACCCCATGTACGGCCCCGACTACTTCCAGCGCAGCCAGTACTCCGCCGACATCATCCACCGCAAGGCCCTGGAGTGGCTCGACAGGCAGGACGGCAGCACACCCTTCTACGGCCTCTTCACCTACACCCTCCCCCATGCCGAGCTCGTGCAGCCGCAGGACAGCATACTCGCCGCCTACCGGCAGCAGTTTGCCGACGACAAGACCTACGGCGGCTCCGAGGGCAGCCGCTACAACGCCATCAGCCATGTCCACGCACAGTTCGCCGGCATGATCACCCGCCTCGACGCCTATGTGGGTGAGATAATGGACATGCTCGAGCGCAAGGGCCTCGCCCGCAACACCATACTCATCTTCAGCAGTGACAACGGCCCCCATGAGGAAGGCGGCGCCGACCCCACCTTCTTCAACCGCGACGGCCTGCTGCGCGGCCTCAAGCGCCAGACCTACGAAGGCGGCATACGCATACCCTTCATCGTGCGCTGGCCCGGCCATGTCAGGGCCGGCAGCCGCAGCGACGCCCAGATAGCCTTCTGGGACATCATGCCCACCTTCTGCGACATCATAGGAGTGCGCGACTATGCCACCCGCTACGCCAACCCACAGAAAGAGCGCGACCACTTCGACGGCATATCATTCCTGCCCACCCTGCGAGGCAAAAGCAGGCGGCAACCCGTCCACGACCACCTCTACTGGGAATTTAACGAAACCGACCAAGTAGCTGTACGCAAGGGAGATTGGAAACTCATCAGCCGGGGCGGGACATGCAGCCTCTACAACCTCGCCACCGACCTCCACGAGGACCACGACGTAGCCGCCCAGCACCCCGACATCGTGGAGCAGCTCAAAGCCATCGCCCATCAGGAGCACACCCCCAGCCCATACTTCACCGTCACCATGCCCAAGTGAGACTAATGCCACACCACTTGTCACGGCATCAGTTTGGCAAAAAGCAATACCAAACCCACGGGGAGCAAACGAGACGTTAGCTCCCCGTTCTTTGTAAAGAAAAAAACTAACACAGAGAAGAAACCGCGTAACCTCGTGGAGAGCCCATCAAATCACGCAAAGACAGAGTTTTGCTCCGTGCTCGTTAAAATTCATTCGCGATTAAACTTTAATTTGTTCGCGATTTAATTTCAGTTCATTCGCGATTAAACTTTAATTCATTCGCGATTAAATTTCATTTTCCTCGCGACAAAAATCAGGCTTCTCGCGACAAATTTCTATCTGTTCACTCTAAGATCTGCGGCCCTCGCATTGGGTGCTGCCGAGCGCGCCCTTAGAAATTGTGAGAGCAACATCCTACGACTGTTCTGCAGAATTAGTGATTGTCGTATAAAAAAAAGAAAGAAACTACTTGCAACTGGCGGTTTCTTTCCGTTTTTCGATTTTTCAGCATATCAACCTCCTTACTTCTCTGCTTCTTTTCCGTTCTTCTTCGGCTTTTTGTTGAGGCGGTAAATGATGTGCGCCATGATGTAGCGGGGCAGCGTGTTGCGGTATGTCTCGGTGCGGCCCTGGGAGTTGATGACCTGAGAGATATTGCTGAGTTGATTGAGAATGTCGAAGCCGTCAAGCATAAAGACAAGTCCGTGCTTGGGCAGGCTCTTTGTGATGCGGGCGTTCCACACAAGGTCATTGGTGTTAGAACTGCCGGTGGCGTATCCGCGATGGCTGTACATGGTGAGGTCGGTGGATATTTCAAAGTTGCAGGGCAGCTTGACTGTGGTGGTCAGTCCGTAGTTGAAGTCACAGAGGGTAAAGGCATCGAAGCCTTCACGCGAGGAGGTGACATGGCCGATGCCGAGGTAGCCCTTGGCACCGATAGAGTGCTTGCCGAGTTTGTAGTTGAGTCTGATTGTCTCTGTACCCCACCACGTGTTGACGCTGCTGCGCATAGGGGCTATGGCTGCGTCCTCGCTGATATAATCAACGCCGTGGTCGAGCTTGGCATGGGTAATGGTGTTGAGGGTAAGGCGTTTGCGCTTGTCAAGTGGGCGGCTGTAGTTGATGTCGGCAGCGAGCAGGTAGTTGCCGTCTACGTTTTGCGGCCTGTAGCGGCGTATGCCCGTGGTACGGTCGTAGGTGTAGGCGTAGGCTATGGCATTGACAGTGGTGTTGTATGTCAGGCGGGTGGAGAAGTTCGTCTCTTTCTCGGGGTTATTGGCTTGATACAAGAGGTACATATAGTGCTTGCTGATATTTCTGAGCTTGCTATTGCCTGTATATATGTTGAGCGGGTCGGTAGTATTCTCCACCTCTATGAGGTTAGTCATATTGGGAGTTGTCTGTTCAAGATAGTACAGGTATTCTATTTCGCGCTTGCGGTTTTCCCATTGGCGGTTAAAGAACATCATGGGGGTTAGTAGTATGGCATTACGCCGCGTGATGCCGGAATATACGTTGCCGCGCGTATAGTCCAATCGGTAATGGTGACGGGAGACTGGCATGTTTATGTAAATAGTTGTTCGAGAGTTAAAGGCATCCTCCGACTTCCTTACGCGCTGGTACTGGCAAGCGACGTAAGCTTCCTGATAATTGTCATACTCATGGAGGTCGTAGCTGTTCTGGCGGTCAATGGCACGAAACTTGTACTCGGTCTCCGAGGGCAGTTGCCCCAATATGTGCTCTGTATTCTCCGCCCACTCTGAAAGCTCATCAAGATTGTAGCGAGAGTACTCGCGCCTGAGTATTTTCTGCCCAATCTCACCGCCGACATTGACATTTGTGTACCTGTTCATCAAGAAGTGTATGTTGGGTGTGAGGGCGTAGCTAAGATTTCGGTTAGGGGTGTCGTGAGTGTATACGTTCTGAAAAACAGAAGCGTCGTGCGGTATGTTAGGATATCTGATGCCATACTGGGAGAAGGTCTCATCTTTCTGTGCAGTATATTTTATCTCACCGCTGACACTATAAGATACGCCCGCATACTTTTCCATAATAAATGCATAGAGGGACGACGTGTTTTTCCAGCCTTTATACTTTGTTTCACGTATATAACGGTTAAGCATTATTCTGCGCAGGTTGTCGCCCTGCATGGTGTAGATGCTGTCGAGCAGGGCGCGACTGTCTGCATAGCTGAAGGGGTCGCTGCCAAAGGTGGCACTGAGGTTGCTGCCAAAGCGATTGTAGCGCGAGTAGTCGAAAGATGGTATCAGCTTCACACCGCTGATGCCGTCACTCTGATTGAATTCCAGACGGTGGGAGGTAGAGAAAGCGAGGTTGTCACGACGGCTCTTAGTGCGGTTACGCATGAAGGTGTTACCCTCGGAGAGATAGTTTTCCACCGTGGACTCTGAGTAGTTGTCAGCATCGGTGTATTTCAGCTCAGCGTTGCCGCTGAACTTCTTCATCGTGCGCTTGGGCTTTATGAGATAGTCAACACCTACGGCCTTCTGTGCAAGCAGACCGGTCGGCATCGTCTCAGGTGTCCAGTTGGAGTCTTCGCCAGGCTTGCGCGTGTCGTTGAGATTGTTTAGGTTGGCATAGACGCCCACTCGCGATGCATCTGTAAAGCGCAGGGCAAACAGTCGCGCAAGGTAGCGGTCCTCGCTGCCATAGCCAGCCTCCACATTGCCTATCCAGCCGATGGAATACTGCTTCTTGAGGTTCACGTCCAGTACATAGTCGCCGTCCTTGCGGCCCATTGCCTGCTGCATGGCATCCAGACGGTCATAGACCTTGATGTTCTTTACCATATATGCCGGCAGGTTCTCCAGCATTATCTTGTTTTTCCCTTTGAAGAAATCCTCGCCGTTGAGTAGAAGTGCATCAACGTGCTTACCATTAATTGTAATTTCGCCGTCATCACTAAGTTCTGCTCCAGGCATCGATTTGATGAGATTGTCGAGCATCGAGCCCTCGGCCAACTGGAAGGCATCGGCATTATAGACTATGGTATCGCCTTTATGATAGAATTTTATCTGCGTGGCTTTAACTGTTGCGGCACCAAGTATCTGATCTTTCTTACTGCGTTTAATGTTGGCATTGAACGCAAACCTCATTTGCTCAATCTTCTTGAATGGCTTCACATGGTATTCCTGCACAGTGGGTTCATACCCGTCTTTCTGGAAAACAAAGTGTAGCATTCCTCCTTGGGCCGGAATAGTTGCTATCCAGTAGCCGGCTTCGGAATTACCTGTAGGACGATAATTGCGGTCTGTCTTTGATTCTGCAATAAGCGTCGTGTCTGAATAAATAGACACCTCTACATCATATAGAATCTCTTGCGTAATGTTATCCTTTACAAGGCCGTAAATCATCTTGCCATTCTGGACATCCCTGCCTTGCGCCATGTCTCCCTTGCTCTGAACGGAGATTTTGTTGCCGTTTACTTTCACCTTTACGGGCAGGCCCTTGCATACCATCCTGACAGCATCGGGGACGCTGAGGTTCTTTACGTTGGCATAGGTGCGCAGATCGGCCAAGCCATCTGCGAGGACGGCTATGGTGTACTCACTCTGTCCCTGCTCAATGGTGCGCAGAGCCTCAGTGAGCGGAGTATTGTTGAATTTGCGGGTAATCTGCGCCATGCAGACTACGTACGATATACAACAGACAGCGAGAATAGTCAGGCGTTTCATTGCGCGTTACTTCTTCGGCTTCTTTGCAAACTTATAGAAGGCGTGGAGCATTACATAGCGGTGGACGGAGTTGTACCATGTCTCGGTGCGGCCCTGCTCATTGATGGTGCGACGGATGTCCTTGATGCCGTTGAAGATGTCGAAGCCGTCGAGGATCATGGTGAGCTTACCGTGGAAGAAACTCTTTGACAGACGTGCGTTGCAGACGAATGCGGCCTCGTTCATGTTGGGGTCGTTATAGCCTGTGCGCAACGTGGCGGAGAAGTCTGCTGCAAGCTGCATCTTCCACGGCAGGGGGATGGTGGCGTTGGCTCCCAGCAGCCAGTTCTCGCAATTAACGGTCTCGAAGTTCTGTCGGTCGCTGCGGGCGTTTATCCAGTTCACTCCGAACCTGCCTCCAAAGGCGTATTGCTTTATCTTGTAGCTCAGACTCAGTTCCTCGCTGGCATTGGCGTTGCGCACACTGCTCCTTACTGCATAGGGAAGGTCTGTGCTCACAAGGTCGGCAGAGTTGGCATAGCCTACGGTGGTGGCGTTGCTCAGGAACAGACGCTTGGCCTTGTCGAGCGGTCGGTTAAGGCGGTAGGTGGCTGAGAGTGTCCAGTTGCCGTTGATGTTCTCGGGCTGATAGGTGGTGACACCCGTCTGGCTGTCGTAGGTGCGGCTCATGGCGATGGCGTTCTGCATGATATGCCAGTCGATATTTAAGGATGATGTGCTGCCCAGCTGTTGCTGCTTCCACTCCTTACGGAAGGCGAAGCGGTGGTGATGCGTGTCCCTGAGGTTCTCATTGCCCGTGCTGACGTTGAGCGGGTCGGTATCGTCACGGATAGGCAGGAGGTAGAGCATGTCGGGGGCGTCATGAGAGAGTGACCAGGACAGGTTATAGCCGAATATTTCTATAGAAGCGTTTGGCTCGAAGAATGTAAGGTGACGGTGGCGATTGCGAATGTTGAGGATGTCACGTTTATAATTAAGACGATCATTTTGGAGCCTGATGGGCAGGTGGAAGCTGAAATTGAACTTATTCACATAATAATGGTCACCATTAGTGCCGATGTCCTTATAACCTCTAAACGAAGTCCAGATGTCAAAAGTATTAGTACCAGTAAAAAGCGCAGAATTGTAGGAGTTTTGTGCATCTATGGCGAGTTGCATCTCATCGCGGGTGGAAGGAAGGTCATCAATAGCCTTGCCAGCGCTCTGCGACCAGTCAGTCAGTTTCTCTAACAGATAGCGGTTACGGTCGCCCGTGGTGTACTGCTGACGGTAGGTGTGGATTAGGCCAAATGCAAGCGTGCGGAAGCCTTCTTTAAATTCCATTCTGTCATTAAGGTGGGTTTTGATGTCATAATCATAATTATGGCTTCGCATATATATATAATTGTGGTGGAAAACATTGTCGACACTACCATTAGGATAAGTAAGATTGTAAAGAGAATAGTTTTTCTCCTTATTATTCTCGTAGGCGTAGTTTCCTTCCCACTTGACAAACCAATTTCCGGGCAAGGGAAATCCAGGCGAAGCGTACCAATAGCCGTTGGTGCGCAGACGGTTCCGGTCACCTTTTCCCTCGTTCTCAACTCTATTGACTATGGATTGGGTAAGTGCAGAACTTCCGCCATAAAGGAATATGCTGTCAACGGCTGCGCCTCTGTACCGCTCGTATGGCTCACGGTTTAACTGTGCCTGCATGGAGAGAGAGTTGCTTTTCTGGTTAAGATATTCCAGCTTAGGCTCGAACCTGAAGAACGATACATCGCCAAAGAGGTCTGCCCTCCACTGGAAATGACCATTGGCATTGATAATATCCTCACACAACTTACCTGTATTATGAGAGCGCGACCACATATCACTATTCTGGAGATAGCGGAGACGGGAGCCTTTGCTCTCGGTGTTCACATCCTTGTGCTGAGCATGGAGTTCAAGGCCAAGATCCATCTTCTGTTTGGGAATGCTGAGACTCCACATGGCTCCGCCTTTCTTGCGGGTGCTCATACCGTCATATATAAAATCCTGCTTCCAGTCAGTACTCTCACCCGGGTTGCGGTTGTCATTGGTGTTATTCATATTGGCATAAATGGCGAAACGCGAGTTGGTGGTGAAACGCAGGGCGAACAAACGCGCCAACCAGCGGTTATCCGTGCCGAGGCCACCTTGTATGTTCGCTGCCCAGCCGGTATTGAACTCACGCTTGAGCCGCACATCCATTACCAGTTCCTTGTCCTTTTCGCTGACCTTCATTCCTGAAGCCTGCTGCTCCTCCGTCTCACGGCGAAAGACTTTTATCTTGTTGACCATATAGGCCGGCAGGTTTTCGAGTGCAATGGCAGGGTCGCCCTTAAAGAAGTCCTTGCCGTTGACCAACAGTGACTGCACGAACTCGCCGTTCACATATATCTGATTATCCCTTATCTCTGCCCCTGGCAGCTGACGTATGAGGCCGTCGAGCATTGAGCCTTCTGCCAACTTGAAAGCTCCGGCATTATAAACTATGGTATCGTTGTCCACCACCATCTTTACCAATGATGCCTTGACTGTGGCCGTGCCTAGCATTATGTCATTGGCAGCGGTGTTAATCTGTCGGTGCATACTTATTGTCTTAGTAGTATACCAACTTTGGCCTTTCCTAAAGCGCAGGTTTATGAACGCATCGCGAAATCCAGGTTTGGAAAACTTTACTATATAGCTGTTATAGGATGGCAGACCATCTATCTGGTACATCCCGTGTCCCCAACCATAATCCATGGAGAAGCCACTACCCACAACCATGCTATCGAGCGTCATCACTTCAACTAGTACACTGTCAAGCCCTGTCCTGTAAAGAGGGTCGTAAACATCGCCTTTGACGTGGTAGCCGTCTTGAGCTTTGTTTACAAGCCCCTTCTTCTTTGCCTTCTCTACCTTGCTCTGCACGGAGATTTTGTTGCCGTTTACTTTCACCTTTACGGGCAGGCCCTTGCATACCATCCTGACAGCATCGGGGACGCTGAGATTCTTCACGTTGGCATAGGTGCGCAGATCGGCCAAGCCGTCGGCGAGGACGGCTATGGTGTACTCACTCTGTCCCTGCTCAATGGTGCGCAGGGCCTCAGTAAGCGGAGTATTGTTGAATTTGCGGATAACCTGCGCCTGAAGCGTCTGGGCGGCTATCAGTAGCAGCATAATCAACAGTTTTTTCATAGAGCATCCTCCTCATCAACAGCCTCAACAAAGATGGTGTCGCTCTGAAGGGTGAGCTGCAAGCCGTCGAACATGTTCATCCCTGCTATGAAATCGGCAAGCGGTTTGTCAGGCTCCCATGTCAGCAGGAAAGTCATGTCCCGGGTCTCGTCACTGCGGAAGAAGACTGCCTTGTCGTAGTGGGCAGAGACAACAGTGAGGATGCTGTCAAGGCGCACACCGTCGAAGCGGACGGAATCCGCAGGCAGATCGTTGGCCGTTGACCATTGGTTGTCGGTTATAGAACTTTGGACTTTGTGGCTTTGTGGCTTCAATATCAGGACAGTGGCGAGAGCTATGCCCGAAAGCAGTACGATGCCTGCAAACACGGCGGCGATTCTGCGGAAACGGATATTGAACACACCGGACTTGAGCTTGACAGACGAAGAGGCGGCAAGATTTTCCTTCTTTTCCCCTACGCCGCTTGCTACAGGCGAATGCTTGGGGCGCAGCAACTCCGCAGCCGTCTGCATATCTTCATAGTATTTCCTGCACTCGGTGCACTGGGCGATGTGATTTTCACACTCTGCCTTGATTTGTGGATCTACCTCCTTGTCAAAGAGATCGCAAACCATATCCCTGAAATCATTGCAATCCATAGTCTTTCGTTGTTTGTTGGTTTATAGAAAGGGCATCATTCCCTGTTTTATCTTCTCCATTCCGTATCTGAAGCGCGACTTCGCCGTGGGCAGCGCAACGCCGAGGATATCTGCTATCTCCTGGAAACTCTTGTCGCCATAGTATCGCAGGCGGATAGTCTCAGCCTGTTCCTCCGGCAGGGTATCCAACAGTTGGTTGATGCGGCGGTATTCCTGCTCAAAGTCATCGTCTTCAGAAACCATTGGCTCTGGCTGGCTGTCAATGGCAACGGTAGGCATGCGCCTGGCCTCACGCAGCCGGCTGACGCAGATATTGGCTAGTGTACGGTAGAGATAGGCAGACAGATTGCGAACCTCCGCATTGCCGCCTCGCTCTCGTGGCTCTTTGAAGTCGGCACCAACTCCTCTGACAGCCGACGAGTCACTCGCGATGCCTTCATCATTGCTCTCGCCTAACCGCCGGTGAAGCATGACGAACACATCCTGCACGGCATCTTCTGCATCATCAATACTCCCCAGCCTATAGCAGGCGTATTGTAGCATTTCCTGCCGTTCCGCGGCCATCAGCTGCTCTGCCTCCTTTAGGGTTCTATTGGTGTCGGGCAATGTCATTCTTACGTCCTATTTACATATATCTGACGCAAAAATACCGAAAAAGATTTAATCTGATACAAAAAAAATAGGCTAACGGAGAGAAGGATGCAAAAATGAAAAATGGAAAAATGAAAGAATGGAAGAATAGACTTTAGATATAGTATTCTGCGGAGTCGATGAGTCCGGCGCGTAGGGCGTAGCGAGTGGCTTCGTAGGCGGTGTTGATACTGAGCTTGCGGAAGATGTTCTTGCGGTGGGTGTTGACAGTGTGGAAGCTGGAGTAACGCGCCTGGGCTATCTCCTTGGTGGTCTTGCCCTGGGCTATCTCACGCAGTATCTCTGTCTCGGTCTTGGTGAGAGCGACTATCTTCGTTTCGCGGCGGGAGGGCACGCTGAGCAGCTGCTCCATCATAGCGTTGCAGACAAAACGCTGCCGACGGGCGGCAAGACGCAGGGCCTGGTCGATCTCGTAGGCATCGCACTGCTTGCCTACCAGGCTGAAGGCGCTGCCCTCGGCGGAGACGCGCGAGATGAAGTCGTCGGTGAGCTCGTCGCTGAGCAGCACCCAGTGGACGTTGCGGAACCGCTGGCGCATCATGAGGAGTTCCTCTACGTCCTTGAGGTCGAAGAGGGTGAAGTCGAGGACTACAACGGGCGGAGCGGCAGGACACTCGCGCTCAAGGAGGGCGATGAGCTGCTGCTTACTCTGCACGGCGAGCACCTCGGCACCGTCGAGGCGGCGGCAGAGGGCCTCTACGCCCAGCCGCGTCAACTCTTGATTGTCTGCAAGGATGTAAAGCATAACAGGTGCAAAGGTAGTAATTATATTTGAGATTTGAGGTTTGAAGTTTGAGGTTTATTACCATGTCCGGGAGTGTGCCGCACAGCCAAACTGCGCGGCACACTGACAGAAGAAAAGAAATGCCACGCGGGGAAACCGCGCGGCATTGTGGTTAATGGTCAATGATCAATGGTCAATGGTCAATGGTTCAGAGCGGGTATTGCCGCTTCGCTCTCAAAGGCTCGTGCAAGTTTCGCTCCGGCTTCGCCGACTGCGAAAGAGCCTTTTCGCGATACCTGCGGCATTGCCGCTTCGCTCTCAAAGGCTCGTACAAGTTTCGCTCCGGCTTCGCCGACAGCGAAAGAACCTTTTAGCGAAATCCTTTTACAAAGGGTATTGCCGCTTCGCTCTCGCCTACGCTTTTCGCACCCGCGCCTAAAGAGCCTCCTGGCTCTTTCGAGACGGCGCGACCATGCTGCTTCGGCTCGCGATACCCTTTTACAAAGGGTATTCTTCGAAGGCGTAGAGGACGGTGGAGAGGTAGCGCTCGCCGGTGTCGGGGAGGATGGCTACTATCTTCTTGCCCTTGTTCTCGGGGCGCTGTGCGAGCTGGCGTGCGGCTGCCACGGAGGCTCCGGCACTGATGCCTACGAGCAGGCCCTCGGTGGCAGCGAGCTGGCGACTGGTGAGGATGGCATCGTCGTTGTCAATGGTGATGACTTCGTCGATGACTGCGCCATCATAAGTCTTAGGCACGAAACCGGCTCCGATGCCCTGGATCTTGTGGGGACCGGGCTGACCGCCGCTGAGCACCGGCGAGCTAGCGGGCTCGGCGGCGACTACCTTGATATTGGGATTGAACTCCTTGAGCCTCTTGCCTGCTCCACTGACGGTGCCGCCGGTGCCAACGCCGCCGACGAGGATATCGACCTGGCCGTCGGTGTCGCGCCATATCTCGAGGCCGGTGGTAGCATAATGGGCTGCGGGGTTGGCGGGGTTCTCAAATTGCTGAAGGATGACGGAGTCGGGTATCTGGCTCTTGAGCTCATTGGCGCGGGCTATGGCGCCCTTCATGCCGTCCTTGCCGGGAGTGAGGTCGACGGTGGCTCCGTAGGCCTTGACGAGGTTGCGGCGCTCGATGGACATGGAGTCGGGCATGGTGAGGATGAGCTTGTAGCCCTTGACGGCGCTGACGAAGGCGAGGCCTACGCCGGTATTGCCGCTGGTGGGCTCGATGATGGTGGCGCCGGGGGTGAGCGTGCCGTCACGCTCGGCTGCCTCAATCATAGCAAGCGCCACGCGGTCCTTGACGCTGCCTGCGGGGTTGAAATACTCGAGTTTGCCGATGATGGTGGCATTGAGGTTCTTACTCTGATTGTAGGCGCTGAGCTCCAGCAGCGGAGTATTGCCTACGAGTTGGGTGAGTTGGGTTGCAATCTTTGTCATGAGTGTATGGTTTTTAGGATTTTTTATAGGAACTATAGGTACTATAGATAGAAACTATATTTTATTAAAGGCTTGGTCGAGGTCGGCGATGATGTCGTCGATATGCTCCACGCCAATGGAAAGGCGCACTGTCTGGGGGGTGATATGCTGGGCTGCGAGCTCCTCTGGCGAGAGCTGAGAGTGGGTGGTGGTGTAAGGATGGATGACAAGGCTCTTAACGTCGGCCACATTGGCCAGGAGGGAGAAGATCTGGAGGTTGTCGATAAACTTCCACGCATCGTCCTGCGTTCCCTTAATCTCAAAGGTGAAGATGGATGCTCCGCCCTGGGGGAAATACTGGCGGTAGAGCTGATGGTCCCTATGGTCAGCGAGGGCAGGATGATTGACCTTGGCAACCTTGGGATGGTTGCTGAGGTAGGCAACCACCTTGAGGGCATTGTCGACATGGCGCTCTATGCGCAGGGGAAGACTCTCGACGCCCTGCAGCAGAATCCATGCATTAAATGGGGAGATGGCTGCGCCGGTATCGCGAAGCAGAACGGCACGGATGCGTGTGACGAAGGCTGCGGGGCCCGCCACATCGGCAAAGACGGCGCCGTGGTAGGAAGGATCGGGCTTTGCCAGGGTGGGATATTTGTCAGCATAAGCCTTGAAGTCGAAGCGGCCGCCGTCAACAATCACTCCTCCAAGGCTGGAGCCGTGGCCGCCGATGAACTTGGTGGCGCTGTGTACCACGATGTCGGCGCCGTGATCAATGGGGCGCACGAGTATGGGGGCGAAGGTGTTGTCAACAATGAAGAGAATGCCATGACGATGGGCTATGGCGGCAATGGCGTCGAGGTTGGTGACGTCGGAGTTGGGGTTGCCCAGGGTTTCGGCATAGATGACCTTGGTGTTGGGCCGAATGGCTGCCTCGAGGCTGTCGAGGTCGTTGACGTTGAGTATGGTGAAGTCAACGCCCTGGGTGGAGAGGGTGTGGGTGATGAGGTTGTAGGTGCCACCATAGAGATTGTCGGCGGCGATGAGGTGGTCGCCCTGCTGGAGCACGTTCTGCAAGGCATAGGTGATGGCGGCGGCGCCACTGGCCACTGCCAGTCCTGCCACGCCTCCCTCGAGGGCTGCCACGCGCTGCTCAAAGACTGCCTGGGTGGAGTTAGTGAGGCGACCGTAGATGTTGCCGGGGTCGCGGAGGCCGAAGCGGTCGGCGGCGTGCTGTGAGTTGCGGAAGACGTAGCTCGTGGTCTGGTAGATAGGTACCGCGCGTGCGTCAGATGCGGGATCAGGAGTCTCCTGCCCTACATGGAGGGCGAGGGTCTCAACGTGAAGGCTTTTCTGTGACATAGTTGTAATGTTTAAAGTTGTTTCGAATTTCTGGTGCAAAGGTACGACGACTTTTCTGCCCCCACAATACCACATGAGGGGCAAATTGCATACCACACTCATGGTATGACCGACATACCTTATATAATGCCACACCTTTTATATATTACGCGCGCGAGGAGACTCCGCAAAAAAAACGATAGCCTTAACGTTTTTTAACGCAAAATGATGACACATTTCTGCGATACTCTTGTATATATAAATAGAGAACCACATCATATAAATGCATAAACAATGAGATTTACTGATTTTCGAAACTCAGCCTGCGCCATTGTGATGGCCGCCTGCTTCTGCACATTACAGGCGGAGGCTAAACTGAAGCAAATGAACGTAACCGTAAACAAACCCGGCACCCTGGCCGAACTGCTGACACAGAAACAAATCGATAAGATGGGTGCCCTGTCTCTCAGCGGCACTATCAACGGTAAGGACCTTCGCTTCCTTCGCACACTGATGGGCGTTGCCGACAGCCTTACCGATGAGAGCAATCCCATAGTGCGCAAACAAAGGCTGGAGAAATTGAACTTAAAGCGTGTGAAGATGGCTACGGGCGGTGGCCAATATCGGCGCGGAAACGGCATCGGTCTGGCTTGGCTGTTTCCATCGTTTGCTTTTGAGGACTGCAATGTAGGCGAGGTTGTGATGCCCGACAGTGTGCCCCATCTCCATGACGGCACATTTCACCGTAGCACAGTGGAACGCGTGGTGTTGGCCGAGAATACTATGGTCGCCTCGCAGGCCTTTGATGACTGCCCGAAACTGAAAGAGATTGTTTTTCCACAATATCTGACTGAGCTTAGTAGTAATGCGATAAGCCATTGCCCTGGACTGCAGACCCTAAACATACACGCGGCAGGATTCATATCAGCTGGCGGTAGCATCAACAACTGTGAGAACCTCAAGGAGATAACCGTTGACGGCATATTGGGACATATTGACGGATGGGAAACCTTCCAGCACTGCCCCAGTCTGGAAACGATAACATTTAAGGGCTATGTAGTCAGCACTGGCGGCGACAAGTGGCTTCTCGATTGTCCCAAACTAAAGAATGTCATCTTTGAAAAGGCCGTATGTTGCACTTACTTCGGCGACACACAGAGTCCGGCCTTTCAAGGTTACACGCTGAAGGGTCCCGTCTTCAAAAGCGGCAGGAAAGACTTCATAGCCGAGTCCGACAATGACAGCATTGCCGACAGTGTACTGATAGAGAAATATCTTCCCGTGTTTAAGGACATCACCAGGGAGGCAAGGGTGTTTGACAAAACAATAGACACCGAAGCACATTACTTGCCCAACGATATATTGAGGATGTTATATGTGTACACCCACGACCGCAACGCAGTGATAGCCGCATATCGCAAGATAGTCACAGAAGAAGATAGCCCCAAAGCATATATGGAACTGAGCAACATGCCCATGGACTGGCTCGCCGACGATGCGGAATACAAGGCCATCTTTGAAAAAGCCCGCCGCGATGCCGACTTCATACAGATTCTCAGGGACGCTCCCGCCTATGAGCACGAGACCGACACACTGCCCGCCTTCACCTACGACTTTGACAATCCCAAGCTTAAGATAGTGCGCGACTCACTCCGTCTCGACAGCATAGCAGGCAACGGCGATGAGATATCACGCATAAAGAACCTGATGTACTGGCTGCACAACACCATCCGCCACGACGGCAGCTCCAGCTGGCCCCAGTGCGACTTTAACGCATGGGACCTCTACAAACTCGCCAAGCGTGAGAACCGTCCTTACAACTGCCGCTTCCTGGCCATGATGCTCACCGACTGCTATCTGGCTCTCGGCATTCCGGCGCGCTTTCTTACCTGCGCCTCAAAATGGAAGCAGGACGAAGACTGCCACGTGACTGTGATGGTATGGAGCCGTCAGCTAGGAAAATGGGTTTGGATGGACCCTTCGTTTGCCGCCTACATAACTGACGAGAACGGACTGCTCCTGCATCACGGCGAGGTGAGGGAGCGGCTCATCAGCGGCAAGCCTCTTGTACTCAACGAAGACGCAAACTGGAACAATGAGAACAAACAGACAAAGGAGGACTACCTTGAAAACTATATGGCCAAGAATCTCTACACTCTCAGCTGCCATCTCAACAGCCGCACCGAAGCCGAAAGCGGACAGCGCATACATGACCACGTCGCGCTCATTCCATCCGGAACTGAGTACAAGTATGGAAGCAAGTATGTCACCTCCAATGACCGGTACTTCTGGCAGGAGCCTTTAGAGTGAGGAGTTAGGAGTGAGGAATTAGGAGTGCATAAGGCCCGGCAGGCGCTATCAAATATTTACCTCGCCGATAGAAACGAGCTTGTTGACGATAGCATAAATGGTAATGCCGGCAGAGCTCATTGGAACTCTGCCGGCAATATTATATAAGGTGTATGGATACTACTCCGTTGCCTTGGGACCTTCACCTATAGGCACCCACTGATCGCGCGGCTCGTCCATCTGGTGAATCTGGCCGTAGATGGTGGTCTTGTTCTTGTAGGTCTCGACGGTGGAGAGCTTGATCTTCTCCCAGAGGTCCTCGTCGGTAAGGTTCTTGTAGTAGTTATGTACCTCGATGGTGATGCCGTCGTCGCCCTCTGCACGCAGTGCCTTGAGCATCTCGGCGGTCACGCCTGCCACGTCAATGGTGATGCAGTCGGCCTTGTGCTCAATGGTTACCAGGACGGGGTACTTATCGTTGCCCTCATTCCTGTAGTAGTAGGCCTCGTAGGTGCGGATGGCGAAGTCGTCCTGATCCATGATATAGGCCTGCTCGATGGGAATGGTGACACGTACGTTGACGGTATCGCGGATATGGATGGTGGTCTTTATCTCGTTCCAGTCGTCGTGATCCTGATGGTGGATGTCAACCTCTACCTCGCCGTCGAGAGTCTTGGTATCGACTACATCCTCGATGTCCTCAATGGTGGGCTCATTGATGATGGACACCTCGGGGGTGATGAAGCAGATGATGTCGTTGATATCGCGGTCGCCATGCTCCTGGTCCTCGAAGCCGATGAAGGTCTTCTCACCGTCGGAGAAGGTGGAGCCGTGGATGCCGCCGTCGTCAAACTTGTCGCAATCGGCACCGTCCTTGAGGTTGAGCTCCTTCCAGGTGTAGAACTGACCGGAGTACGCCCTGTTCTGATGGATGTATCTGGCATCGTTCTCTGCACGAACGTAGAAGCCGAAGACATATCCCTCAGGGATGCAGAGGGTGTAGCCCTCAGCGTCCTTAGACTTGGTGATTTCCACATAAGTGCCTGGTCTGGGATAGGGGTCACCCTTCCACTTGACCTGCTCCATATCCCAGAAATCGAGGGTGTGGAGCTCCATGTTCTCATCATAGTAGAAGAGGCCTATCACATCGTCGTAGGCTACTGAGGAGTGGACAGGATAGAAGTTAAGAGGTGTGCCGTCGCTGACAAAGACGCAGTTGACGGAGAAATTGCGCAGTCCCTCGGGAATCTGCTTATACTGGCCGGTCTTGATGTCGTAGTATTTGTCAATGTTGGCCTGCTTGTAGGGGAAATATTTAGTAAAGAAATTGACATCGGCTCCGGTGAAGGTCTTGGTAGCCTTATAGACGGAGACGTTGGCATCCTGGGCAATATAGTCGCTCTCCTCGACCATGGTGGTCATGGGGATGAACTGGTTGGAGCGAGTGGTGCCCAAAAACACTTCAGTGGTGTTGGGAGCCGGCGGGGTTACGGGTTTGTCGTCGATGTCAACTACAGAGTCTCCAGAAGAACAGGCGCTGAGCATTGCCGCGAAGGCAAGCATTGAGAAAAGTTTTTTCATCATATCAACGAATAAATATTAAACAATTATACATTTTATCGCAAAGTTAATACTTTCTCCGCAAAAACATATATTTTTTTGAAAAAAAATTGATATCGGGAGAATTTTTACTCAACGCCTCGCTTTTTTGCTATATGCTGCTTACCTCTCCGAGGGTTACGAGCTTATTGACGATGGCATAAATGGTAATGCCGGCAGAGCTCATTGGAACTCTGCCGGCAATATTATATAAGGTGTATGGATACTACTCCGCTGCCTTGGGACCTTCACCTATGGGCACCCACTGATCACGCGGCTCGTCCATCTGGTGGATCTGGCCGTAGATGGTGGTCTTGTTCTTATAGGTCTTGACGGTGGAGAGCTTAATCTTCTCCCAGAGGTCCTCGTCGGTGAGGTTCTTGTAATAGTTGTGTACCTCGATGGTGATGCCGTCGTCACCCTCTGCACGCAGTGCCTTGAGCATCTCGGCGGTTATGCCAGAAACATCGATGGTGATGCAGTCGGCTTTGTGCTCAATGGTTACCAGGACGGGATACTTGTCGTTGCCCTCATTCCTGTAGTAGTAGGCCTCGTAGGTGCGGATAGCAAAGTCATCCATCTCCATGATATAATCCTGCTCAATGGGGATAGTGACGCGCACGTTGACGGTGTCGCGGATGTGGATGGTGGTCTTTATCTCATTCCAATCGTTGTGGTCCTGATGGTGGATGTCCACCTCAACCTCGCCGTTGAGCTTCTTAGGCTCAATGATGTCCTCGATGTCGTCGGGAGTGGGATTGTTGATGATGGGCACCTCGGGAGTGATGAGGCATATCACGTCGTTGAGATCCTTGTCGCCGTTCTCCTGGTCCTCGAAGCCGATATATGTATTACCGTCAATAGCATATGTAGAGGCGTGGATGCCGCCATCGGTACGATGGTCACAGTCGGCTCCATCAGCAAGGTTGAAAGCACGCATGGTATAGAACAGACCTGAATATTTTCTGTTCTGATGAACATATGCTGCCTCGTTGGGGGAATGAATATAGAAGCCGAACACATAGCCCTCGGGCACATTGAGGATATAACCCTCGGCATCCTCAGTGATGGTGATCTCAGCGAAGACGTTGTAAGGCTTCCAGCCTACCTCCTGCATATCCCAGAAATCCATGGTATGGAACTCCATGTTCTCGTCAAAATAGAATATGCCGATTACGTCGTCATACTTCACCGATGAGTGGATGGGATAGAATTTGTAGGGCTTGCCCTCGCTGACATAGACGAAATCTATGGAGAAATTCTCCAGACCCTCCGGCAGATTCTTATACTCGCCGGTATTGACATCGTAATACTTGCCTACATTGTTCTCTCCAAGGGGGAAATACTGGTTGAACGTCTCAGTGGAGGCGCCGGTGTAGGTTTCTGTGGCCTTGTAGATGGACACGTTCTCGTCGCGGGCTACATAATCTTCTTCTCCCACCATGGTGGTCATGGGGATGAACTGGTTGGAGCGAACGGTACCCATGTAAACCTCGGTAGTCTTGGGGGCCGACGGAGTTACAGGGCTGTCATCAATGTCAACTACTGAATCACCGGAAGAACAGGCGGTGAGCATTGCCGCGAAGGCAAGCATTGAGAAAAGTTTTTTCATCATATCAATGAATAAATATTAACAAATACACATTATGTCGCAAAATTAATACTTTCTCCGCAAAATCACATGATTTTTTTGAAAAAAAATTGTTGTCATGAAAATTCTTACGAAAAACCGCCCATTTTGCTATATGCTGCTTACTTCTTCAAGGGTTACGAGCTTATTGACGATAGCATAAATGGTAATGCCGGCCGGAGAATGGATCTGTAGCTTGCGGGCTATGTTGCGGCGGTGGGTAGTGACGGTGTTGATGGAGAGGCATAAGCGGTCGGCAATCTCCTTGTTGGACATGCCCTTAGCTACGCAGCTGACTATCTCCTTCTCGCGGGCGGAGAGCTCCTCGCCTACCCTCTTCTGCTCGGTGCATTCCTGCTCAGCGACCTGGGGCCTTGAGGCATGTACACGCTCAAGCCTATGGACGGCGGGGGCAAAGATATTGTCCTCCACACAGCAGTGGATAGATAGGTCTTCCTCTGCCTGATAGATGGAAATGATGACTGAGTTGAGACGCTCGTTGTTCTCGGTCTGAGGATAATATTGGATGAAGAGTTTCTTGAGCTCACGCAGCTTGCTATTGATGCTCTCATTGTGGCGCGAGAGCAGATGGCCGCGCTCGGCGGGAAGCTGCGGGCGGCTGCCCTCCACCAGATTGTTGACATAAGTGAAGACGGTGGTCTCCTCATACTCCATGTGCTTGCGCACCTCCTCCACATACTCATCGAAGAACTTGAGCACGAGGAAAGCTATCTCGTTCTTCACCGAGCAGTCGATGGCGTTGAGCAGATGCCAGCGGATATGGGGAAAGAGGTAGTCTAGGAAATAGCTATGGGTGCGTCTGAGATAATCGAGCACCGACGGCACGCTGATGTCGCTGACGTCCTGCGGATAGTTGGCAGCGCCGTCTTTGACATAATTCATCACGGCAAGGAATGTGGCGGTGTCAACGCCACACTGGCGGCACACCTGTTCAATAGTTTTCTCTCCAAAGCCCAGCGTGATGCCAAAGCGGCTCATCACCTGGAGGAGGCGATAATCATTTTGGAGCACATAACTCAGCTTGTCGGCGGGAGAATAGTTGGTTGACATTTTGTGAGAGGTAATATGTGGGATGTAAACTGCAATGCAAAATTAGGGATTTTTAGTCATACGGAAACGATAAAAATGCGTTTTTAAATCCCAGATAACGCATAAATACTAACTAATGGGTATTGTGCGTATAAATATAAAGGTGTACTTTTGCATCGCAATGAAACTGTCAGAACTAAAGACCGGCGAGCTGGGCGTAATCGTAAGAGTGATGGGCCACGGAGGTTTCCGCAAGAGGATTGTGGAGATGGGCTTCATCAAGGGCAAGACCGTAGAGGTGCTGCTCAATGCTCCACTGCACGATCCAGTGAAATACAAGGTCATGGACTACGAAGTGAGCCTGCGCCGTGCCGAGGCTGAGCTGGTGGAGGTGGTCAGCGAGGAGGAAGCCCGCGAATGGGAACGCAACCTCGGCGACACCCAGTCGCCGCTGACCGGCACGGGTGACTCACCCATGCACCGCCTGGCCAATCTCAAGGGCCATGAGCTGAGCGTGGTGCTTGTGGGCAACCCCAACTGCGGCAAGACGAGCCTCTTCAACATTGCAAGCGGCGCCCACGAGCGGATAGGCAACTACTCCGGAGTGACAGTGGACGCCAAGGCCGGCCACTTCGACACCGAGGGCTACCACTTCAGCATAGTGGACCTGCCGGGCACCTACTCGCTGTCGGCCTACACCCCTGAGGAACTGTATGTGAGGAAATACATCATCGAGCAGCACCCTGACCTGATCATCAACGTGGTGGACGCCAGCAACCTGGAGCGCAACCTGTACCTTACCACCCAGCTCATCGACATGGACGTGCCGATGATTATGGCTCTCAACATGTACGACGAACTGCGCGACAGTGGCAACAATCTAGACATGCAGCTGCTAGGCACCCTGCTCGGCGTGCCTATAGTGCCTACCGTGGGCAGGACCGGCGAAGGAGTGGGTGAACTGTTTCACCAGATTATCGAAATTGTGGAGGGGCGGCAGAAGACTGCCCGCCATATCCACGTGAACCATGGCCACCTGCTGGAAGAGAAGATTGAACGCGTAGAAAACCTCATCCGCATCAACCCCGAGCCGCACCAAAACTACTCCGGACGATTCCTTGCCATCAAGATGCTGGAAAACGACCGCCAAGTGGAAAGCATCATCAGCCAACTGGACAACGCCGGGGACATAACGGCTGAGCGCAACAGATGCCAGCAGGAGATAAAAGATGAGATACACGAAGACAGCGAGTCCGCCATCACCGATGCCAAGTACGGATTTGTGCAAGGGGCGATAAAGGAGACTTTCAAGAAGGGCCACCACTTCAAGCGCCAGATGACCGAGCACATTGATGCCGTGGTCACCCACCGCATATGGGGCTACCCCATATTCCTGGCACTGATGTATTTGATGTTCTTCTGCACCTTCAACATCGGCCAATATCCCATGGACTGGATTGATGCGGGAGTAGAATGGCTGGGCTGCGCCGTCAGCAGCTGGATGCCCGAGGGACCGCTGCGCGACCTGATTGTGGACGGTATCATCAGTGGCGTGGGAGGAGTGATAGTCTTCCTACCCAACATCATGATACTCTACGCCTTCATCTCGTGGATGGAGGACAGCGGCTACATGGCACGCGCTGCCTTCATAATGGACAAGATTATGCACAAGATGGGACTGCACGGCAAGTCGTTCATCCCGATGATTATGGGCTTTGGCTGCAACATACCCGCCATTATGGCCACCCGCACCATTGAAGACCGCAAGTCGAGGCTCATCACCATGCTGATAGTGCCGCTCATGTCTTGCTCTGCCCGACTGCCGGTATATATAATTATAATAGGTGTGTTCTTCCCCAACAATGCAGCCTTGGTGCTCTTCGGCCTCTATCTGCTCGGCATAGTGATGAGCATACTGATGGCTAACCTGTTCAGCCGCTTTGTGGTGAAGGGAGAGAGCAGCCCATTCGTGATGGAGCTGCCGCCATATCGCACACCGTCGGTCAAGAGCGTGAGCCGCCACACCTGGGAGAAAGGCAAACAGTATCTCAAGAAGATGGGCACCACCATACTGGTGGCCAGCATCATTGTGTGGGCCCTCAGCTACTTCCCCCACCATCCCGAGCTGACCGAGGAGCAGCAGATGGAGCAGAGCTACATAGGCCAGATGGGCCAGGTGGCTGAGCCCATCATAGCTCCCTGCGGATTGCAGTGGAAGGAGGGGGTGGCCATCATCACCGGCGTGGGAGCCAAGGAGATTGTGGCCAGCACCATGTCAGTACTCTATCACGGCGACATAGCCTCAAGCGGCATGACGACGCTCACGGCACTGGCTTTCCTTGTATTCGTGCTGCTATATATGCCCTGCATACCAGCCTGCGTAGCCATCAAGAATGAGTCGGGACGCTGGCGGTGGGCAACCTTCACGGCCGTCTATACCACCCTGCTGGCATGGGTTTGCTCAATGGCCGTTTTCCAGATAGGCAGCCTGATGTGAGGAGTTAGGAGTTAAGACATATTGACAATGCAACTCATAATAGTATATATCATCATTGCCTGCGCTGTAGGAGCAATCATACGCTTTGCCTACAGACAAATAAGCGGCAGGAGCAGTGGCTGCAACTGCGGCAACTGCGCCCAAAAACACTGCTGTCCCAAGCACGGCGGCGAGTGCCACTGCCACGATACCCAAAATTAAGTACAGAGCCTCCGCCGGTAGGTAACGACATACATAATCGGGGTATCCGACTTGAGAAAATACTCAATCGGATACCCCGATTTGATTGATTTTAAGTATTGCAGGGATAGAAATACGGCCGTAACTTTGCACCAGATTTAAAAGGCAAAGACAAATGGCTATCTACAACACTCTAAAGACTACCCTGCTTACCACAGCCCTGGCCATCGCCACGACCACCATGGCACAGCAGGGACAGGACAGCCTCCAATATGGCGGCTGGAGCAAATACCGCATCGGCGGCTATGGCGAAATGGTTGCCGCCTTCAAGAACTACGGCACTAACCGATTCTATGGCCACCCCGAGGGCAATACCAAGGAACACCGCAATACAATAAGCATTCCACGCTTTGTAGTGGCTGGCGACTACAAGTTCAACAGCAAATGGATCCTCGGTGCAGAAATAGAGATTGAAAGCGGCGGAACCGGAACCGCCTACGAGTTGGAGAACACCGAGAACGACGAATATGAGACAGAGGTGGAAAAAGGCGGTGAGGTAGCCCTCGAGCAATTCCACATCACTCGCCTCATCAACCGCGCCTTCAACGTCAGAGCCGGCCACATGGTGCTACCTGTAGGACAGAACAATGCCCACCACGAGCCCATCAACTTCTTCGGCACAGTACGCCCAGAGGGCGAGACGACCATCGTGCCCAACACCTGGCATGAAACCGGCCTGGAACTGTTCGGCACCGTGGGCAAGAAACTGTCAACCTTCGACTACCAGCTGATGGTGGTAACAGGCCTCAATGCCCAAGGCTTCAACCGCAACGACTGGGTAGCCGGCGGCAAACAAGGAATGTTTGAAGAGGATAACTTCACCAGCCCTGGCTATGTGGCCCGTGTGGACTGGCGAGGAGTGAAAGGACTGAGACTCGGCGCCGCATTCTACTACTGCGCCAACACCATGGACAATGCTGAAAAGACCCACAACTTCAGCACCTACACCTCAGGCAAGGCTCCTCTGCGCATATACAACTTCGACGGCCAATACCGCAACCGCTTTGTGGAAGCCCGTGCCAACGTGCTATGGGGCAGCCTGACCAACTCCAACGCCATCAGCAAAGCAAACAACAATCCATACAAAAACAGCCCCTACTCCAAGGTGATGCCCGTAGCCCACAGGTCGATAGCATGGGGCGGCGAGTTTGGCATCAACCTGCGCGGCTGCTTCAACGACACCCGCATACCCGAGGTTATACCCTTTGTGCGATACGAATATTATAACCCGCAGGAAACCCTCGACAAAGGCACCGACGCCATGGACTCCCCTTCCGCCGGCCGGCTCAAGACCAGCATGTGGATAGTGGGAGCCAACTGGAGGGTACTACCCGGCCTGGTAGTGAAGGCCGACTATACCAACCGCCGAATCGGCGGAGGCAAATATAATAATGAAAACGAGTTTGCCCTCGGCGTAGCCTGGACTGGCTGGCTCTGGAAGAAATAACTGCACCGCAGCATTACTGCTTAAAAAAGAATTAAGACAAATATAACAACAACAAATTCAACTAAAAACAGTATTATGAAAAAGTATTTATTAATAATCAGCATCCTCGCTTTGGGGCTCGGCTTTGCCTCCTGCTCTGACAGCGACAACAACGACAACGGCGGCAAGGACATCACCGAGGACGAGGCACAGAACCTTGACTACACCTCTGAAAATGCCGCCGCTTGGGGCAACTATGCCGTCAACGTGGTACGCCTGCTGGCCAACGACTCCAAGAATCTCTACGACGAGTGGAACAAGAGTTTCGCCGCAGCCTTCAAAGGCCACACCGCCAGCTCAGGCTACAACACCGCCATCGAGTGTGTGCAGGAAATCATTGCCGGCTCCATCGACATAGCCACCGAAGTGGGCACCGCCAAGATAGGCGAGCCCGTAGGCTACTGGAATGACGGCCAGCGCAACAAGGCTCTCTACGCCGTTGAATCATGGTATTCCTACCACTCTCGCGAGGACTATATGAACAATATCCTCTCTGTAGCCAACTCCATCATCGGCGCCAATATCAATATTGAAAACAATGTGCCCCTTACCGACTCCTACAAGGACCTGGCCAACGCCAACTCCATCTACGCCAAGGGTCTGCAGAGCGAGACTCTCAGTCCACTGGTGGAAGATGTCTGGCAAAAGATAGTGGCTGCCCACAATGCCATCTGGCAGATTCCACAGCCCTTCCGCAACAATATCAACTCAGCCAAGGCCGTTGCAGCCATGGACGCCTGCGCCCAGCTTACCACCAGCCTGGAGGCCCTCAACGCCTCCATTGAGAAGGCAAGTTTGAGCGAGCAGGATGCACAAGCCATCGTCAATCAGTGGGTTGACGTAGTAGTGCTGCCCACCTACAAGGACCTGGTGGAGAAGAACAACGCCCTGCAGACTGCCGTTAACACGTTGCAGAAGTCACCCTCCAACGCCGCCTTCGAGGCAGCCTGCAACGCATGGATTGCTGCCCGCAAACCCTGGGAGTCGAGCGAGGCATTCCTCTTCGGCCCCGTGGCAGAACTTGGTCTCGACCCCAACATGGACTCATGGCCTCTCGACGCTGTGGGCATAGCCAACCTGCTCAAGTCGCAGAGATGGAGCGAAATGGAGTGGACCGGCACATACGAGGAGCCCGATGAAGACAATCCCTCAGCCCGTGCCGAGGCCATTGAGGCAGCCCAGTCACTGCGAGGATTCCACACCTTGGAATATCTGCTCTTCAAAAACGGCGCACCCCGAACAGTGAAATAAGGTATCATATAAGTTAAGTGTTAGTGACCACAGTGAAGGTGGGAAATTCTTATGTTTCCCCCTTCGCTATTGTGGTATATAAAGGAAAAACATCTACAATCAGTTTCCAACACTATGTCTAAACACTGCAGAATAAGCTATTTAGCCTCGCTGGCCGCCATGATAGCAGCTTGTCTGCTATCCTCCTGCTCCGACGACACCGAGGGTCTCGACCAATTCTATGAGACCCACGCCCAGGAGCTGGAGAATTACGCGCTGTCGGCAGGCACCTCCACCCTATTCAACAATTCCTCCAAGGCTTTCGACACCGATGCCGAGTGGCTCAGCGGCACCTATGCCAGCCGTTTCCAGACCGGCGACCGCCTCTATGACAATGTGACCGAAGGCTACGGACCGGTCTATGCCGGCTACTCCTGTGGCAGCTGCCACATGAACGCCGGACGCACCAGCCCCGGAGTATGGAACCGCATTGGCGAAGATGCCGACGGCACCCCCGTCTATGGCTCCGGCACCAACGGAATGTCGGCCATGTTGGTCTATGTGGCGCGTAAGAACGGAGTGTTCTTCCAAGGCTACGGCCGCGTGCTCCACGACCAGACCATCTATGGTGTAACAGCCGAAGGCAAGTTGCAGGTAAGGTGGGATTATGAGAAAGGCCATTTTCCCGACGGCGAGGAGTATGAACTGGCCAAGCCCAACTTTACCGTAGTACAATGGTACAAGAAGATGTGGGACAATGTCAAGAAAGACTCTGTCAGCATCAGGCCCGAGGACCTCTTCTGCACCGTGCGCATCCCGCTGCGCCATGTGGGTATGGGCCAGATGATGGCCATCGACCGCCGCGAGATAGAGGCCTTGGCGCAGAAGAGCTATCCTGAGTACGGCATCAGCGGCCGCTGCAACTACATTACCGAGCGCGGAGTGAAGGGTGTAGGACTCTCTGGCAACAAGGCACAGCACCTCGACCTCACCGTAGAGCTGGGATTCTCCTCCGACATGGGTGCAACCAACTCGCGCTATCCTGAGGAGATTTGCGAAGGCCAGCACCAGATGGTGGAGGGCTCGATGATGGGCCTCGCCTACGACAAACTCGACGTAAGCACTGAAGATATGGAGTGTGTAGACCTCTACCTCCACGCCCTGGGAGTGCCAGCCCGCCGTCTGGGCAGCAACAGTACCTATATCACCCTGACCAAGTCTGACGGCAAGACCCTCACTATGACTGAGCGCCAGGCCGTCAAGCGCGGCGAGCAGGCCTTCTACAACGCCAAGTGCCACCTCTGCCACGTAACCACCCTCCACACCCGCAATCGCGGCGCCACACTGCTCAACGGCACCGAGCTGCCGTGGCTGGGCAGCCAGACCATTCACCCCTACTCCGACTATCTGCTCCACGATATGGGCTCCGAGATTATGGGCGTAGGCCTCAACGACAACTATACCAGCGGCCTGGCCCGCGGCAATGAGTGGCGCACCACCCCGCTGTGGGGCATAGGTCTGCAGAAGAAAGTCAACGGCCATACCTACTTCCTCCACGACGGCAGAGCGCGCAACTTCACAGAAGCCATCCTTTGGCACGGAGGTGAGGGAGAGGCCAGCAAGAACCTCTTCAAGAAGATGGACAGGGCCGACCGCCAAGCACTGATAAAATTCCTAGAGTCACTATAACAATAAATCATAACGATAATCCGTTAACTAATTATCCACCAAGAATGAAAACATTCTATCTTGCAGCCGTTGCGGCCCTCTGCTCACTCACGGCCGCAGCCCAAACAGATGCCACAACCTTTGATGCCGACAACGGCGTAGTCACCATCGGCGCCGACCGCATGTTTCAGATTGAGAGCAAGGACGGCAAATTCTCCTTTAAGCCCTACCTCATGCTTCAGACCACGGGCAACTACAACTACTATGACGACGAAGGACTCGACAAGGCCTACAACCAGGATAACGTGGCCAACTCGGGATTCAGCTTCCCTTATGCCGTGCTCGGCTTCACGGGCAAGGCCTACAGCATGGTCACCTACAATCTTTCCGTCAATGCCGCCAAGTCGGGCGGCGACCTTCTGCAGCAGGCTTGGTTTGACGTAAGACCCTCCAAGGCCTTCGGTCTGAAGGTCGGCAAGTTTAAGACGCCCTTCAGCCATGCCTACCTCACCACCCTGGGCGAGACGCTGATGCCCAATCTGCCCACCTCACTCACCGCCACCACTATCATGCCCTACGCCCTCAACGCCGTCACACCGCGTATAGGCACCGGCTTCGACCTCGGCGTAATGGCCCACGGCAATATCGGCAAGTGGTGGGGCTACGAGGCCGGCCTCTTTAATGGCACTGGCTCCAGCGTCAACACAGCCACCAAGACTATATCCGACGACTGGCATATCCCCTCGCTGCTCTATGCCACACGCTTCACCTGGACTCCCATGGGGGCCATGCCTGCCACTCAGGGCAACCCCAACATGCTCCACCTCAACCGCCTGCAGCTGGCAGCCTCTGCCAGCATCAACGTGGAGAGCGAGAGCGAAAGCACCAACGATACCCGACTGGGTCTGGAGGCTGCCTGGCTCTGCAATAAGCTATACCTCGGCGGCGAGCTCTACTACATGCACGTGGGATTCACCGACCGCCAGAAAATAAACGACAGCTTTAACTATTGGGGTGGCTATGTGCAGGGCGGCTACTTTGTATCCAAGCAGACGCAGGTGGCCCTTCGTTATGATTTCCTCGACCGCAACGGCACCGACAAGGACGGCTGCCTCAACATGCCCGCCGTAGGTGTCAACTATTTCATCAAGGGCACCGGCCTCAAGCTCTCGGCCATGTATCAGTATATCGGCCGTACGGGTCACGCCACTCAGCTCGACCGCGACAATGACGACCTCGGAATAGCCAAGCACTCAGCCTGCCTGATGCTGCAATACACGTTCTAACTCTCATACGCCCCATAGCGTATGAGAGCAACTAAAAGAGAAAAGAGAATAGATAATAGTCAGAAATTAACTACAAAAATTCTCAATTTTCAAATAAAGAAACAAACCACATGAGAAGACACCTTCTTAATTTAGAATTGAAGAATTCAAGAATTGAAGAACGGAAGAACTTCCATTTTTCAACTTTTCAATTTTTCAATATAATAATACTAATCCTGACAACTGTGCTCGGCCTGGCCAGCTGCGACGACGGCCATATCAGCGACCCCGTCTATAATGACGGCGGCGCCACCTACACAGCCCGCCTCAGCGGCACCTTCCATTCCGTAGGCACATGGTCGGGCAGTTACTCAGTGGCCATGGCGTGCTTTGGCGACGAGAGCGCCTACTCCCTGCTGCAGAGCGTAATACCGGCATCGTCGGATAATAAGAGTCAGGTGCTCACTCTGACCAACATACCCAGCGAAGCCAAGACGATAGAGATAGCCGTGGTCAATGTGCTGCGTAAGCGCATAGCCACCATCTACAGCTACCCCATCCCTGCCGACCAACGAGTGGGCGACACCATCAAGTTGGACGTAGGCACCCTCGACGTCGGCATGTTTGGAGCCATCAATCAGTTTATCTTCCAAGGCCAGGTCACCAGCTGCGCTCGCTGTCATTCAGGAACTGCCCCCGCTGCCGGCCTTGACCTTTCGCCCACCCAAGCCTACCGGTGCCTGGTGGGGGCAGACGCCACCAAGGCACCCTCCATGGCACGCGTCCTGCCCGGCAACGCCCAGGAGAGTTTCCTCTATAAGGTCATCACTGAGGGCGACGACAACGTGAGCTACTCCCACCCTGCCCTCTTCGCCGACCCGAGCTATGCCCCCTTCGTGGAGATAATCCGCAATTGGATAGAGGCCGGAGCAAAAGAGTAAGTCAAGACAAACATCTACCATCAGAGATATGAGAATCATCCAACGCGCAGCATTTGCAATCCTAGCCATTCTCTGCATTGCAATGGCTACAGCCACCTTCGTTGAGAACAGCTACGGTCCCACCGTGGCTCACGAGTATATCTACGAGTCGTGGTGGTTCATTGGGCTGTGGTGCATAGCCATCATCTGCATGCTGCCGTGCATACCCCGCCACTTCCGCCGGCTATGGCGTCTGCTGAGGCGGTGGCGTCATACCGCCGTGATAGGCCTCATGCTTACGCTATCAAGCCTCGGAGCCAGCGGCGCACGGGTAGTGGAGCGCGCACAGGCCGACTCTATGCGCAGCGCACAGGTAATCTATAACAACCGCATCTGCCCCCTCAACACCGCTGCACGCGATTTCACCCTCAAGATCACAGGCCTCACCTCATGGCAGGGGCTAAGCCCTGAGCAGGTAATCCTCTCATGGGCGCTCTACCCCGAGGAGTGGAAGGACGTAGCCATGATCCGGGTGAAGAAGGCCGCTGCACGTCAGGCCCTGGGCATCAGCGGCAGCTATGCCCGCTTCGCCGACTTCTTCGACTCTAAGGGCAACTACCGGCTCAAAGAGAACGAGTTTCCCGACCTCGACGAGCGGCTCACACTCATCGTGCTGGCCACCCGCGGCGAGTTCTTCACACCCCTGCCGCAGGACATGACGCCCATACCCTCCCAGCGCATCAAGGCTGAGCTGCTCTACAACTCCATACCCTTCGACACACTGCTCTTCGCCTCATGCTTCACGCTGGCATTCCTGCTCTTCTTCATAGGCAACTTGAGGAGGCTCCGGTCTCTGCGGAGCAGCCATGCCGTGACGGTGGCCATCCATATCGCCACCATCCTCCTGACCCTGCTGCTGACAGTCTGTCTGGCGCTGCGCTGGTATATCTCCGGCCATCTGCCTCTGAGCAACACCTATGAGACCCTGCTGGTGGTCGCCCTCACGGCCCTGCTCATTGCAAGCCTGTCGCGCCGCTACAGGATGGAGGCGCTCATAGTGGGCGGCGCCACCCTGCTGGTGGCCCACATCGGTGCCCTTGACCCGCAGATCACCGCCCTCATGCCCGTGCTGCAGAGCCCGTGGCTGTCATCGCACGTCACCACCATAATGATATCCTACTGCCTCTTCGCCATGCTCCTGTTCAGGCCCAACCGCACCATGCTCATATGGGCCGAGGTGCTCCTGGCCGCAGGCATCATCCTCGGCTCCATATGGGCCAAGACGGCATGGGGCACCTACTGGAGCTGGGACCCCAAGGAGACCTGGGCCCTCATCTCACTCATCACCTACGCCTATCCGCTCCACCCGCACCTGCTGCCGTGGTTCCGCCACGAGGGACACATGCGCCTCTATCTCCGCCTGGCATTCCTCACCATACTCATGACCTACTTCGGCTGCAACTACCTCCTCACAGGTATGCACAGCTATGCGAATTAGGAATTTTCAGTTAGTCGCAAAGTCGCAAAGTCTCAAAGTCGCAGAGCCATTTTAATTTTACAATTTGACAAATTACAATTTACAATTTAGCAAGCCGTTGGGCATAAATTTCTGATAAGTTTCTGAAAATTTCTTGCAGTGCCCACCCCGGACTTGGTTAAATCTCAAACCTCAAATCTCAAATCTCAAATAAATTTACTACCTTTGCACACCGATATGGAATATGTATCACACCACATAGAGCAACTGGGAGCAACACTGAGCCTCACCCACTTCACTGCCGGCACCGTCAGCGAGATACACGCCATGATCAGCGTGGAGCCGCGCTCAGAGATGTTCAGCGCCCAGCTGGCCCGCATACGCCAGGCCGAGCAGCAACTCATGCAGCTGCCCGAGGTAAGCGGTGCCAAGCCTGTCTTCAAGCGCTATTTCCTCAGCGACGCCACCAACCAGGTGGGCGCCCTCAGGGAAGAAGACGGGCAATGCACCGTCTCCTACATACAGCAGCCTCCGCTCGACGGCTCAAAGCTCGCCCTGTGGATCTACCTGCAGCGCGGCACCGAAGTGGCCAACGACCGGCAGTCAACGATAGCAGCCCACAACGGCTACCGCCACATATGGACCATGGGGCTCTACAACACCACCGCCGACACCTCCTACATGCAGACATGGGAGACCCTCTTCACCTATATCGACATCCTCAGGCAGCACGATGCCACCCTTGAGGCCAACTGCGTGCGCACATGGTTTTTCGTGCGCGATGTCGACACCCAGTACGGCGGACTCGTCAAGTCGCGCCGCGAGTGCTTTGCCGAGCAGGGCCTCACCGCCGACACCCACTACATAGCCTCCACCGGCATCGGCGGCACGCCAGCCGACCCCAAGGCCATCATCCAGCTGGGCGCCTACGCCATCACCGGCCTCCGCACCGGACAGCAGCGCTACCTCTACGCGCCCACCCACCTCAACCGCACGTCAGACTACGGCGTCACCTTTGAGCGCGGCACACTGATACAGTATGGCGACCGCAACCACGTCCTGATCTCGGGCACAGCCTCGATAAACAACCGCGGCGAGGTGCTTCACGTGGGCGACATACGACTGCAGACGCTGCGCATGTGGGAGAACGTGGAGAAACTGCTGGCGGAAGGCGGCATGACCTATGACAACGTGATGCAGATAGTAGTCTATCTGCGCGACGGCGCCGACTATTCACTCGTTAGCGACATGATGCGCGAGCGGTTCCCCCGCATCCCCTATGTCATCACCCTCGCCCCCGTATGCCGTCCCACATGGCTGGTGGAGATGGAGTGCGTCGCCATCAAGGCTGCCAGCAACGACTTCCCCGACTTTTAATCCGAAAAGAGAAAAACTAATCGCGCCGAAGTCAAATCTAATCGCGCCGAAACCGACAACCTCTGCGCGATTAAAAAAAATACTTACGCAGTAAGAAAAATTCTTCTCACAATAAGAACAATTCTTCTCGCAACAATATCCTGCTCAGTGCAGACAAAAACACACGAGGCCTGAAAATCGCTGATTTTCAGGCCTCGTAAGTCTTATTATTTATCTTTCTCCGTAGGGGCTGGCAATATTAATTACCTTAAGCAAAGCTTGAGCCTGCTCACGCTTCCGCACCACCGGCGACATTACCGACTCATGGGCCTCGCTGCTGAGCATCGGATTCCACGGACAGCAGCACTGGACCGGCTTCAACGGTCCCGGTCACTGGGCAGACCCCGACATGCTGATTGTGGGCATGGTGGGATGGGGCGACAAGCTGCACCCTACCCGACTGACGCCCGATGAGCAATATACCCACATATCGCTGTGGGCGCTGCTGGCCGCCCCGATGCTGATAGGCTGCGACATAGCGCAGATGGATGACTTCACGCTGAGCCTGCTGTGCAACCGCGAGGTGAACGACATCGACCAGGACCCGCTGGGCGTGCAGGCCTACCCCGTGACAGTGGACGGCGACTGCCAGACATGGGTTAAGCAGCTGGAGGACGGTTCGCTGGCAGTGGGGCTCTTCAATCTGGGCGAAGACAGCACCACGGCGGGCTTCGCCCCCAAGGACTTCGGCATCTTCGGCGAGGTGACGGTGCGCGACGTGTGGCGCCAGCAGGACGTGGCCACAATCAAGCACACTAAGCGCTTTGAATGCCAGCTGCCCAAGCACGGATGCAGGCTGCTGGTGATTAAAAACTAAAGGGGAGACTAGCCGGACTGGCATGACTAGACTGGCTAGAACGACTAGACAATCTAGCCTGACTAGCCTGACTAGATTGACTGGCATAATTAGCCATACTGGCCTTAACACCATAATTTTTGTTAAATTTCCGATAATTTCTTTCAGTTGGTTTCCAAGAGGGCGATTTGTCGATTTTTTTTGCTACCTTTGCAGTTTGCAAAACTATTGTGACTAATGGCTGAAAACAATATTGATATCAACAGCAGGGCTCAAGGGGAGATGACGCTGCACGTGGAGAACCTCGTCAAGAGATACGGCAAACGCACAGTGGTCAACAACGTGAGCTTCAATGTTAAGCAGGGAGAGATAGTCGGTCTGCTCGGCCCCAACGGCGCCGGCAAGACTACCTCGTTCTACATGACCACAGGCCTGATTGTGCCCAACGGCGGCAAGATATTCCTGGACGACCTCGACATCACCTCCTACCCCGTCTATAAGCGTGCCCGCAACGGCATCGGCTATCTGGCGCAGGAGGCCTCGGTGTTCCGCAAGATGAGCGTAGAGGACAATATCATGTCAATCCTGGAGATGACCGGCAAGCCCAAGGCATACCAAAAGGAGAAGCTGGAGAGCCTGATTCATGAGTTCAGCCTGGAGAAGGTGCGCAAGAACATGGGCGACCGCCTGAGCGGCGGCGAGCGCCGGCGTACCGAGATAGCACGCTGCCTGGCCATAGAGCCCAAGTTCATCATGCTTGACGAGCCCTTCGCCGGAGTGGACCCCATCGCCGTGGAGGAAATCCAGAGAGTGGTGTATAAGCTCAAGGACCGCAACATCGGCATCCTCATCACCGACCACAACGTGGATGAGACGCTGGCCATCACCGACCGCGCCTACCTGCTCTTTGAGGGCAAGATACTGTTCCACGGACTGCCCGAGGAGCTGGCTGCCAACCCCATAGTGAAAGAGAAATACCTTACCAAGAACTTTGAACTGAAGAAGAAAACATTTGACTGAGACCCGTTACTGATGGCTACAAAGAAGAATACCAAGAAAAGCAATAATAGCAAGACCGCTAAAAACAGGAAGACCACTGCCAAGAGCAAAGGCAGACAGCAGGCCAACAATGAGATGAGCCTCAAGAAGTGGTTTTGCAACCTCAAGCCGGGAGAGACCGCCAGGTTCATCTTCGGTCTTGTGCTGATATGCCTGTCACTGTTTATGATTATTGCATTTATCTCCTTCGTCTTCACGGGCAAGGAAGATGCCGTCAATCTGGAGATTATCACCGGCAAGAGCGCCGGAGAGATAGAGAATATCAGCAACAGCTGCGGCACCATGGGACTGAGGGCTGCCAACTACTTCATGCAGGAGGGATTCGGCTTCACCGCCATACTGATACCCATCTTCATGCTGCTGCTGGCCATCAAGATGATGAAGACGCACGTAGTGCCCATCATCAAGGCATTCATCTACTGCGCCTTCCTGATGATATGGGGCTCGATAGCCCTGGCCTACTTCTTCCCCGACGGACTGAGCATTTTCAACCCTGGCGGTGCCCACGGCATTTATATTCGCGACAGCCTGATTGCCACCATCGGCAACATCGGCCTGATAATGCTGCTGGCCATCACGATGGTCATCTTCTTTATCTACATCACCTCCAAGACCATTGAGGTGATACGCAAGATGATGCATGTGGAGAAGCCGCTGAAGGATATGGCAGAGAAGGTTAAGAACCGCATCGGCAGCATTACCGACGAAAATGGCGAAGACGATGGCAACGAGGCTGAGGAAGAGAAAGAGGATGACACCGCCACACTACCCCTCACCGACTTCCCCGAGGAGCAGAAATCCACCGTCATCGACCTTGGCACCAACGAAGGCGACGAGCCCGTGATACTGGACCTCGACACAGAGACCATAGCCACCGACACCCCTGAGGACACAGAAACCGACAATGCCAAAGACCTCATCGGCATCAAGGAAATAGACCTGGAGTTTGAGGAAGGAGAGAAAGAGGAAGAGAGCGACGAAGACGACTTTGAGCGCGGCGCCCTGGACACCCCCTACGACCCCAAGCTGGACTTTGAATTCTACAAATACCCCACCATCGACCTGCTCAAGAAATATCCCGACCAGGATGCCGCCATCGATATGGAGGAGCAGCAGGCCAACAAGGAGCGCATCATAACCGTGCTGCGCAACTTCGGAGTGGAGATATCGAGCATCAAGGCCACCGTGGGCCCCACCATCACCCTCTACGAAATCACCCCCGCCGTGGGAGTGAGAATTGCCAAGATACGCAACCTGGAGGACGATATCGCCCTCAGCCTCAGCGCCATAGGCATTCGTATCATTGCCCCGATACCCGGCAAGGGCACCATTGGTATTGAGGTGCCTAACGCCAAACCTAAGATCGTGTCGATGGAGAGCGTGATCAACAGCCGAAAGTTCCAGGAGTGCCAATATGACCTGCCCATAGCCCTCGGACGCACCATCACCAACGAGATATACATACAAGACCTTGCCAAGATGCCCCACCTGCTGGTGGCCGGTGCCACCGGCCAGGGTAAGTCGGTGGGCCTCAACGCCATCATCACATCGCTGCTCTACAAGAAGCACCCCACCGAGCTGAAGTTCGTGCTCGTAGATCCAAAGAAAGTCGAGTTCAGCGTCTATGCACCGCTGGAGTACAACTTCATGGCCGAAGTGGAGGAATCAGAAGGCGAGCCCGTCATCACCAACACCGACCGCGTAAAGCACACGCTGAAGAGCCTCTGCCAGGAGATGGACGACCGCTACATGCTACTCAAGAGCGCTCGGTGCCGAACTATCAAGGAATATAACGAGAAATTCTGCTCACGCCGCCTCAATCCCGAAAAAGGACACAAATATCTGCCCTACATCGTGGTGATTATCGATGAGTTCGGCGACCTGATAATGGTGGCTGGCAAGGAGATTGAATACCCCATCACCCGCATAGCCCAGCTGGCGCGTGCTGTGGGCATCCACATGGTGATAGCCACCCAGCGACCCACCACCAATATCATTACGGGTAATATCAAAGCCAACTTCCCTGCCCGTATGGCATTCCGCGTGATGGCCGCCATCGACTCCCGCACCATCCTCGACCAGATGGGCGCCAACCAGCTCATCGGCCGCGGCGATATGCTGTTCCTGGCCGCCGGCAAGCAGGTGGAGCGTGTGCAGTGCGCCTTTGTGGACACCCCCGAGGTAGAGGCCATCAATGACTTCATTGCCAACCAAAACGGACCGCTGCGCCCATATTTGCTGCCTGAGGTGGCCATCGACGATTCCGACATGGGCGGCGACGGCGGCGATGGCGACGGCCCCGTGGCACGCTACGACTCGATGTTTGCCGATGTGGCACGCTATGTGGTCAACGGTCAGCAGGGCTCCACGTCAGCCATACAGCGCACCTTCGCCATCGGCTATAACCGCGCCGGCCGACTGATGGACCAGCTGGAGAAAGCAAAGATAGTGGGCCCCGCCCGAGGCTCCAAGCCCCGCGACGTGCTCATCATTGACGAAGCCGACCTCAACGCCAAGCTGCAAGCACTGGGACTGTTGTGATTAATTGAAAATTGAAACTACGAATTTCACGAATTCCACAAATTATTTATGATAATTAACGAATAATTCATGATAATTCATGTCTAAAACAAAAACTACGAATTTCACGAATTTATTGCTAACAACTTATTAACTCGTCAACTGGTCAACTCATCAACTCACAAAATTCATATTTGAGATTATGAAAAAGCTATTTCTCATCATAAGCGCCATACTGATTGCCATCAGCGCCTCAGCGCAAAGCAATAGCAAAGCCAAGGCCGTGCTCGACAAGACTGCCTCGGTGATTCGCAATGCCGGCGACATAAAGGCCGACTTCTCCGCCACATCAACCAGTGGCAGCATGAGCGGCACGGTTTTCCTGCACAAGAATATGCTGCACCTTACATCACCCGGCATCAAATGCTGGTACGACGGCAAAACGCTATGGACCTACCGCAAAGAGACCAACGAGGTAAACATCACCACACCCACCGCAGCAGAGCAGCAGAGCATCAACCCCTACCTATTTATAAATATATATAAGAAGGGCTATGCCTACACCATGCGCGAAACCAAGCTGAAAGGCAAGGCCTGCTACGAGGTGACGCTCAGCGCCACGTCACCCACCAACAAACTGCGCAAGATGGTTGTCAACATCGACAAGGCAACCTACCATCCCGTTTCCGTCAATATGCAGAGAGCCAAAGGCAGCACACAGATATACATCCTCAACTGCAAGACGAAGCAGAAGTTCAAGGACGCAACATTCCGCTTCCCCTCAGCCGAATACAAGTCTGCCGAAATCATTGACCTGAGATAGAAGTTGAAAATTGACGACCAATCGGTCTAGTCTGACTAGTTGATATAGTCCGGCTAGTTAATCTAGATTGTCTAGAGAGAACACCATAATTTCTGATAATTTCTTTCAGTACCATGAACGCAATAATTCTCGGTTCCGGCCCCGCCGGATACACCGCCGCCATCTATCTGGGGCGCAGCGGCCATAAAGCAACCGTCATAGAGGGCCTGCAGCCCGGCGGTCAGCTCACCACCACAACGATTGTGGAGAATTTCCCCGGTTTCCCCGACGGCATTGACGCCAACGAGCTGATGGACAACATGCGCCAGCAGGCCATCAACTACGGGGCAGAGATACTGAGCAACACGGCAGAAAAGGCCGACCTCAGCCAGCAGCCCTACTCCATCACCCTCGACAATGGCGAGGTACTCACCACCAACGTGCTTATCATTGCCACCGGAGCCTCAGCTAAATACCTTGGCCTCAGCGACGAGCAGAAATACCAAGGCATGGGCGTAAGCGCCTGCGCCACCTGCGACGGATTCTTCTACCGCAAGAAGGTGGTGGCCGTGGTGGGCGGCGGCGACACAGCCTGTGAGGAAGCCACCTACCTGGCAGGCCTGGCACAGAAAGTCTATCTCATCGTGCGCAAGCCCTACCTGCGCGCCACCCAGACCATGCAGCAGCGCGTGATGGACAACGAAAAGATTGAAGTGCTCTTCGAGACAAACGTGACCGGACTCTATGGCGACGACGGAGTGGAGGGCGCTCACCTCGTACACCGCAAGGGCGAAGCCGACGAGCACACAAGCGACCTGCCCATCAGCGGACTCTTCCTCGCCATTGGCCATAAGCCCAACAGCGACATCTTCAAGCCGTGGATCAACACCGACGAGCAGGGCTACATAATCACCGACGGCCCTACCCCACGCACCAATCTGCCTGGAGTATTCGCCGCCGGCGACGTGGCAGACCCGCTCTACCGCCAGGCTATCAACGCTGCCGCCTCAGGCTGCCGTGCAGCCATAGAGGCAGAGCGATATATGCAGACGATGCCGTAGGCATCGCGAAGACTCTCAATGTAAGCAGGTGACAGTGGGGCAGCCCAACACTATCACCTGCATTATGAAGCGGTGGCAAGGGCACTTGCTGCCGCTAATTATATGTTGTCTTATGTGTAGTTGGTCCAAATGGGATAATAGGACTATAGCGCACTAAGCCGTTGCGGGTTACCTTAGCGCGAAAATGATTATATTCATATCTGCCGTTATAAGTGTATGAGCCAGGGCTAGTCTTGATTGGGCCGGAAGGAGTAATATCACCCGACAGAGTAGTTGTCCCCTTACATGTGTTTTTGAAATAGAATGTGCGAGACCCCATCTCTTCAGGACCAAGCTTCTTTTCGGCCGGCGCCATTGACTCTTCAAATATCTGAACCTTGTTTCCGCAACTACTGTGGGACTCTGTTTGCTCCTGATAATCATGCAAATCAGATCCCCACCATACTTTTCCATTTACGATGTGTACAGAATCTTTTACCAACTCAAACTCTACGTCATCATCCGTCATCAATCCTGTGAGTACAAACGTGCCCTCTTGATACTCCTCCGTGCTGGTGGTGGCTTTGGGATAAGAGCCTACCCCAATTCCCATCGTACATTCCACCATTTTCTTTGCACCCCACACCGGCACGTCATACCCCAGCACATTCAGTATGGGCACTAGAGTATATCGGCCACTCAGCAGTGGCAAAGTACACGACAGCTCAGGAAAAGGATTAAAGAAGCTGTACATATCACGCCCATAAGTCTTACAAACCATTTGGTCCTTATAGTTATAGGCAGCCAAGCCGACCTTGAACGGAAGACTTTTGCCTTGGGGCAGCACCTTGGCATCCACGTGATTCATGCTATTGGCAGGAGTAAATATGTCATTTTGGAAATAAGGCGTCTCAGCCTCTGTAGGGGCAAACTCAGGAAAAAGAAGAAGTTGCACAGTCCCACACGCTTGTTCACCCTCAAATATCTTGAATTTCTTCTCTTTTCCACCAGCGGCAGAGAACAGCGCATTGCCCTCGAACACAATGTCCACTGGAGAGAACTTTATCTGAGTGCTTGCAAGTGAGCTGTAAGCATCTTTCTTAACCAAGGCAACAGGGTCAAGGGTAAATGAAGCATCAAACTTGGGACCGGCATAGACATCAACACCAGTGCTACACCAAGCTATCTTCTTGCACCATGTATTCGTTTCTATCTTGAAGGGAAAATGCGTACCGGCTTGAGCCGAGCCGTTAAGCGAGAGCTGAATGCCCCATGTGTTATCAGGATCATCCTTGCCAGTGGAGAATTGTTCTGAACCAGTCACTCCATGGCCGCTAATGGAAATAGCCTGAGTGCCGTGCACAGCAAGTTTAGGAGTATTGATGGTAAGGCTCATATCGCCAGAAGTCTTAAGAAATGCTCCAGGGCCAGGTCTTACCTGCAAGATGGGCAGAAACGAAGGAAAGTACAGAGGCACACCGCCCAGCTGCCAAGTCATTGTCTCCTCCAGATTGCCGGAAAAGGTAAGCGACGCACCAACCTCTGCATCCTCCTTGAATGTCACATTAATAAAGAAATTCCTATTTGCTACAATATTATAGGCGACGTGAGCCTTGATGGAAATATCCAGATCAACAGAAAGCTTAATCGTCAAGTCCTCTATACTCTGATTGATAGGAGTGAACTTGCCGCTGACAGATGCCAGAGTCAGGTTGTCGTTGCCACTATAGCCCACGGGCATCTTGTTCAAACCAGCCATGCGGCTGTGTGCCACGCCATTATCATCATGACCAATCTGCTCTACGGAAACAAACTGTTCAAAGACATCATCGAAACTATCTACATAGTCGTAATAGACTCCATAAGAGCTCGATCCCTCAAATTGCTCTACCTTCGTCACCTTACAAATGAATGGCAGCGCATATTTGCCGCTCCATTCGTCCCATTCGCCATCAGGGATATACAGTACATCTCCCACCTTGGGCAGATATTGCTCTGAATATATCCATCTGTTGCTTGATTCATCCCACGCCTGTGGATACCAATCCATCCTGTAAACCTCGTTACCTTCATTATCAAACACTCGCATATAAGAGCCTTTGTACGGGCAATCGTCTGCTTTGAGATTATAGAACCTCTTACTGAATATTATCTCCGGCTGCTGGAAGCCTATAGAGTCGATGGAACAAAGCGGAATACGGTAAACAGAGTCCTTCGTCTCTATCTCCTGCACCACATATTCGTCGCGCTCAGTGAGGTCAAGGTCAGTCTTGGAGAGGCGCATGCTCTTCACATCGTCGTAGAAGAAACCGTTGAACTCACCGTCGTTGCGGTAGATGTAAAAGGCTTCCTGCGCTTGCAAGGATGTTAAGCCTGCCAATAACAGCAGGGAAAGAATCAGTCTTTTCATCGCTTCATGAATTTATAGGTTGCTTCGCCTGCCTTGACAACATAGGTGCCGGCCGCCTGGTCGGCAAGGGAGACTACGGTGCGCTGCCCGCCTTGGGCCTTCACCGTCTTGATTTTCACGCCGTCGAGGGTATAGACCTCAAGGATAGTGCCATCCTGCAGGCCATCAAAGGCCATCTGCTCGGCATTCTGAAGAAAGCGCACCTCGCCCGGACGCATCTTAACATCGCCCACATCTGTTATGGTGCCACCCTCATAGGTGTATCGCAGTACGCTGGTCAGCGGATAGCTCACCGTAGTACGACTGCTGCGGATAACCAGATTGCCATCCTCAAAGGTTGTCTCAGGCTCCTCCGTCAGATCGAAGTAAATCTTCTGTCCGCTCTTCTGCCACACCACCAGCCGCTGACTGTCGGCCAGCGAAGAGAGCGTAGCTGTAAGCAGAAGCATCAACAGTAATGTTCTTGTTTTCATAGTATTGTTTTGAAATGATTATACACAAAGACTAAAAAATTCCCCGCGCCCGTGGGCATAGGAAATCCTCCGCTATATCAAATCCTTCTGCAAGAGCCAGATGCTCCGCAAACTTAATGGCCGTAGAGAGAGTAAAGGCGGCGCTCATATCTTTTGCTTTTTGGATTTCTGCTCCAAAGGTAAATATAATATTCAAAGTAGCAAAAAAAAATACGAAAAAACGACTTTTGAAAATATGACCAATGTCCTTCAACGGTTAAGGGACACACCAGGTGCGTCCCTTATTCGAAGATAGCTCAAGGCACAACGGTTAGCGGTTAGCGTTGAGCGGTTAGCGTTGAGCGGTTAGCGGTTAGCGTTGAGCGGTTAGCGGTTATTGCTTCTTCCGGACTTGGCTAAACCTCAAATCTCAAACCTCAAACCTCAAATAATAACGGTTATTGGTTAACGGTTAACGGTTATTGTATGCAGCCGGACTTGGCTAAACCTCAAATCTCAAACCTCAAATAATAACGGTTATTGTTTAACGGTCATTGTTTGCCCAGCGCAAAGCGATAGTTGGCTCCGATGAGGAATGTAAAGCCGGACTGGGGCACTGTGCCTATATCGTAGTAGCGATGGGAAGTAAGGTTTTCAAACGAGGCATATACATCATAAGCCGGCTTGGTCCAGCGGAGCTTAAGGTCAAGTAGGCAATACGGGCGGTTGGCGCGCTGCACAGCCTCTGTTCCCCGATACTCCAGATGGGTGCCCTCACGCTCCTGCCAACGCATGTACCATGTGGCGCTGAGCGAAGAGAAGATGCCGTGCTCCAGCGAGGCCATCACCTTATGGCGTAGGTAGTCAAGGGCGTAGTTTGACTGGTAGATAGGCGTGTCGTCGTGACGATGCTGATAGTTATAGAAATAGCTTACGCTGGCAGCACGCAGCACCTTCTGGCCCGGCAGCAAGCGGAGAAAGTTAGCCCTGGCCTGTACCGTAAGCTGATAGTTGCTGAGCTTGAAAGCCGTGGAATGATAGATGTCATCAGCAGAGTACATCACCCAGTCAATCATGTCGGTACCGCGGCGGTATATGCCGGCAACTGACAAGCTGAGCCACGGGCCGGTGAAATCAGCGCCCAGCTTGAAGGTGCTGGTCTGCTCGGGCTTTAGTCCCACATTGCCCTCATTGGTTGGCGACTTATAGTAGAGGTCGGTAAAGGTGGGCATTCGCATCGACTTGTTCCATGAAGCGTAGAGCTTGACAGTCCTGGCAGGGCGATAGCTGATATCTATGCCGGGATAGAAACGGAATTTATCGTCCACGGCACTGTTGCGATTGGCCATCACGCCGGCATTGATAGACCACTGCCTGAGCAGCACGGCATGCTCCAGAAAGAGGCTCATATTGGTGCGGCTGTCGCGGTGGTCATAGTAGCGGTCGTGCTCATGCTCAACGCGCACTCGCTGGGCCTCGTCGAGCGGTCGGCCCAGGTTAGAAGAAAGGATGCCCTCATAGCGCAGCTCACCGCCAAGGGCCGTTCGTCCGAGCGCCCACTGGCTGTAGCCGCTGAGGGTAGCAGCCAAGACATCGTTGCGATGGAAGTTCTCGCCGGTCGGAGTGTCCTTGATGAGCTGAAAGTGGTCGAAATTGCGGGTAAAGGAGAGCGAGGGCGTAAAGTGAATATTGCCGGCAGCAGCATCGCCCTTGAGGGCTGCCATATAGCGCGTGCCCTCCTCCCATTGGTTGGGAAACTTGGCGCTATAGAAGGTGTTAGCGCCGTAGCGTTGCTTGTTGTAGCCAGCCTGCCAGTTGAGGAGCACATTATCAGCAGTGTAGCGCCCCTGATAGAACAGTCGGACGCGATTGAAATCGCTGTTCTGTACGGCACCATCTGTGCGCAGATAGTCGCCCGACAGACGGTTGCGCCACTGAGCGGTGCCACCCTTGTTGACGGCAAGATTAACATTAGCGCCGCCGCCGAAGGTGCCGTAGCTACCGCCTTCAGCATGGATGCCGACCTGAGAGGTGGGCTCTGTGCGAGTAATAATATTGATTATGCCATTGAGAGCCTGGCTGCCAAACGTGCGGGCCGATGCTCCGTCAAGAATTTCTATGCGCTCGATATCTGCAATGGCTACAGGGAAATCGGCTGCAAGATGACCGGTTTGGGGGTTGTTGATGTTGATGCCGTTGAGCATAAAAGTGATTTGGTCGAATGTGCCGCCGCCCAGGGATATGTCGGTCTGCACTCCCATGGCGCCGCGCTGCCTGACATCAACATTGGGACATAGCTTTAAGATGTCGTTGATGGTTTGGCATTTGGCATTGTCAATCTCCTGTCGTGAAATCACGACAATCTTGCTCCACGCCTTGTCTAACGAGACGGGAAGCTGAGAACCGGTGACCGTAGCTTCAGACAATGACAGGTCGGAGGAACTGACTGCGTCCTTCACAATGCGGAGCGAATCGGTGCGGGTGGCCAGGCTGTCGTTGTGGGCAGCCATAAGGGTGCTCACTGCCAGCACGCCAATCCTGATTTCGCGCCCCAAACTGCGAAAGGCGGAGTAGCCCTTGCCGCTAAATCTGCGCCAGGTTACAACCGTGTTCCTTGTCGGTTGGTTTGAAAACATAATTTAAATTGATAAAAAGAGTTATTAAATGCGTTTCTCTGCGGAGAAAACACGAAAAAGTTATACAATTTGTTTGGTTATTCAAATATAAGTAGTATCTTTGCCTTGGTTGCATCGGTCTGATAGGGATACTCGTCATTTAATTTTACTTTTTCCGAGACCGTTTCCCATATTAACGGCATGCCTTCGGGAAACCCGCGATATGGGAGCCCTCAAATCCTTTCTTTTCAGGAGTTTCATCACATCCACCGGTGCAACCACCTTTTTTATGCCTCCTTTGTCCGGCATATATTAAATTGAAAAATGGAAGAGTTGAAAAATTGAAATTCTATCCTTCAACTCTTCAATCCTTCAACTCTTCAATCCTTCTTTCCCCTCCTTTCCTATCGTAGAGTAATAGCCAAGTTTATAGATATTAAACAGGGTGACCGACTGCCACAGGCTGAGGAGCACCCTGCGCTCCAGCGAGCCAAAGAGCTTGTGCCAAAGCTTCACAGTCCACAGCATATGCCAGCGCTGCAGCTTGAGGGCCGTTGCAGAGATACGGATACGCTCCTGATAAAAGCGGTCAAGGCCCGCCAGCACATGGAGCGCTTTGTGAGTCTTGTTGATAAAGGACTCGTTGGAGTCAATATTATTATGAATCAGGGGGTTGTCAATGTGAACAATCTCCACACCCATCTGCTCGAGGTCTATACCGAGAATGGTGTCCTCGTAGCCGTACTGATAACAGTCCTTTGGGAAAGGCGTGGCAAGAAAGACACTTCGCTTGATCAGGAGATTGATAGTGCAGAGGTTCTTGTAGGGGTGCTTGCGTCTGTACTCCAAGGCACGCTCACCCGCAGCGGCAAATTCATAGCGGTGACGGAGCTGATTGTCCTTGCGCAAAGCTTCCTTTAGCACGATTACATGACCGGACACAACATCATGGCCTTGAGCCGCCTGCCTGTATTTCTCAATAAAATCGTCGGCGGGCACGCGGGCGTCGCTATCTATAATAATAAGGTAGGGATAGACAGCCTCGTCGGCAAGATGATATAGCATATATGCCTTGCCAATGTTGCGTTCCTCATTCAGCACGCGGCAATGGGGCATTGTCGCAATCCTCTCAAGCGCAGCCAGAGTGCCGGGGTCGGTGCTGCAGTCGTTGCCAACCAATATCTCGTAGTCAACCTTTGCTACAGAGCAAGAGCGGATAAGCTCCTTCACAAGCTCCGTGCAGTCGTAGTTGAATACAGAAATAACTATCGAAAACATCGGGGTCCTTTATTTCAGCCACTTATCGAGCCAACCGAAGAAGGTACGCTGCCACAGGATGGCGTTCTGCGGATGGAGCACCCAGTGGTTCTCATCGGGCAGCAGAAGGAGTTGGGCGGGGATGCCGCGCATCTTGGCAGCCTGGAAAGCAGACTCGGCCTGGGTAAACATTATGCGATAGTCCTTCATGCCATGAATACAGAGGATGGGAGTGTCCCACTTGTCAACGCTGAGGTGAGGCGAGTCGTTGTAAACACGCTGTGCGTCAGCCACATCCTTACGCCACGGCGCAGCCTTGAGGTCCCAGTTGGGGAACCACAGCTCATCGGTCTCCATATACTGCTGCTGCTCATTGAAGATGCCGTCATGGGAGATGAAAGCCTTGAAGCGACCCTCGTGATGGCCTGCCAACCAATATACGCTGTAGCCGCCGAAGCTGGCACCTACGCATCCCAACTTGTCCTTATCAACATAAGGCTCATTGCAGATATCATCGATACCTGAAAGGAGGTCGCGCATGCACTGTCCGTCATAATCGCCGCTAATCTCCTCCAGCCACTCCATGCCGAAGCCGGGCACACCGCGGCGAGCAGGATGGACGGTGATATAGCCCTGGGCAGCCATCAGCTGGAAATTCCAACGATAGCTCCATCCCTGCCCCACAGGACTCTGGGGACCGCCCTCACAAATAAGCAGCGTAGGATATTTCTTGGATGGGTCGAAGTGAGGCGGATAGACTACAAAGCAGAGCATCTGCTTGCCGTCGGTGGTGGTGACCCAGCGCTCCTTGACCTCGCCGAAGCTCAGATTGTCATAGAAATATGCGTTCTCATGAGTAAGCTGGGTGATATTCTTCTCAGGCTTAGCCTTGAGGTCAACGAGGTAGATTTCGTCTGCCTGGCTCATGGAGTGGCGCTTGATAAGGAGTTGCCTGCCATCAACCATTTGCCCCTGCACACTGCAGTCGAAGTCGCCCTTGGTAATCTGGCGGAGCTCACCGCCGAGGTTGGTGGCATACACCTGCTCCGTACCGCGCCAGCTGCCTGCAAAGTAGAGAGTCTGGCTGTTAAAGTCCCAGCAATAACTATCGACATTTGACTGGAAAGCCTCGCTGACATAAGTCTTCTTGCCGGTGGCCATGTCATAGACACACAGCCTCATGCGGTCAGCCTCATAGCCGGCACGCTCCATTGAAAGCCATGCAATCTTGGTGCCGTCGGGCGAGAACTGGGGATCTTGGTCGTATCCCACGCTGCAGTCCTCCGGCAGATTATTGATAGCCTGATCCTCATAGCTGCGGGTGTCATCGGTCTCGGGCTCCACCCATCCCTCGGGCTTGCAGAGGTTGCGAGTGGTGCGGGAGGCAAGGTCATAGAGGTAGATATCGCTGTCTGTTGACATGGAGTATGCCTTGCCCACTTTCTTGCGGCAGGTATAGGCCAGCTGCTTGCCGTCGGGGCTCCAGCTGAGCTCCTCCACACCGCCAAAGGGCAGCATAGGGCACTCATAGGGCTCACCTTCCAGCACATCCTGCTCCTGCCCCACTCCGCTGGCAGAGAAATCAGCCACGAAAGGATGAGGAACGGTCTTGACAAAGTGATCCCAGTGCTTGTACATCATATCATTGATGACCATGCCAGTCGTCTTGGGCAGGTCGTCGGGATTCTTCTGGATGGAGCTGGTGCTTTCCACTTGGCGGATGAGCACGATCTTGCTGCCATCGGGCGAGAGAAGAAACTCATCGATGTCCTCATCGGCCTTCGTGGTGGCCACCTGGCGGCGGTTGGTGCCGTCAATATTCATAGCATAGAGCTTGCCACCGCAGAGGAAGAGCAGCTGTCTGTCGCCATCGAAGAACACTGCGCCGCTCTCTGAGTCGGTGTCGTTGGTAAGCTGCGTGGACTTGCATGTCTTGACATCCATCAGGTAGAGCACCGAGCGGCTCTTGTCCTGCGGCACACTATAGTAAGTGACATTATACACAATCTTGCTACCGTCGGCAGAGGCATTGGCGTTGCCTATGCGGCCCATGGCCCACAGCACCTCAGGAGTCATGAGGTCAGACTTGATTATACTTGTGTTGCGACCAATTGTCGCTGCGTCATCATTAGCATTCATAACGGAAGAAACGCTTATGCTCAACATGAGCGAAAGGAAAAACTTTTTCATAAGGCAAAGTGCGAAAGTTGTAAAATGCGAGAGAGGGATAATGAGTTTGTAAGACAGGCAAGACTGTCTGTTCGGACTAATCCTGCCAGCCCCATACGACCTGTGCTATTTAAACTCAAAGAGGTTGGAGAAGCCGGTCATGGCAAAGACCTTGTTGATGTCGGCATTGACGCCGCGGATGTAAACATGGCTGCCCTTGCTCTTGGCGTTTTTCAGCACGTTGAGAAACAGGCGGAGTCCGCTGGAGGAGATATACTCCAAGTCTGTGCAGTCGAGGATGATGTTGTGTCCCTCGCAATCCATAAGCACCTGCATGTCTTTCTCCACGTCTGGACTGGTGGCTGTGTCGAGTCGTCCAGAGAGGTACATTACGAAGTCGTTGTTTTCTTCTTTAAAAGTTGTTTTCATAATTATCTGATTTTATTACTTATACATCGGATAGATAAGGTTTACCACCAGCAGACACAATACCAGCATGATGATGTGAAGGCGGATACCTATCTTGGCAAAGTCGGTAAAGCGCAAGCTGCCCGGGCCGAATATCAACATGTGGGTTGGTGAGCCGATGGGTGTAGAGTAGCTGAAGCTGACGCACAGCATAAGCGAGACGATAAACGGCATGGGATTGCACCCCATGATTGCCACCTGCTGCCATATGATGGGAAAAAGGGCCGCAGCCGCACCCACATCACTGATAAACTCGCTTATCACTGATGCCAGCAAGCACATCACTGCCATGACTACATAGGGATTGTTGCCGCAGAGGTCCAGCACGCCGTCGGCTATCACGGCAGCCACGCCTGTGTTGGTGATGGCCGTAGAGAAGACCATCGTGCATCCAATGACCAGCAGCAGCTCCCACTCTATATATTTAACGACATTATCCACTCTGCAGCACTTGAGCAGAAGTACGGCGCCTGCAGCCAGCATCGTGGCTGCCATGAGCGGAATAATGCGGAATGACGACAATACGAACATCATTACCAGCACGATGGCTGAGGTCAGGGTGCGGCGGCCTATCTGAGGCACGAAATGGGAGTCGAAGAAGGTAAGGCGTCGGCGATTGTTGTTTTCCAACCGTTCATCGCCCTTGGGCGGGCACTCCAGCAGCAGGGTGTCACCTGCCTGCAGTCGTATCTCGCGGGGCTGGCCGTCCACTCGCTGCCCCTGGCGCGCCACAGCCACCAGCACCACATCATTGTCAGACTCAAAGCCGCTCTCGGTCATAGTCTGGCCTATGAGGTCGCTGCCAAAGGATATATAGGCGGTGCGCATCTTGCGCTGGCTGTCAATCTCATTGATGCTCCATACATGATGGTCGGCAGCAGCCAGGTGGTGGGTGTTCTTCAGCTCAAGGATATCGGTTATCTGACCGGCATATATCAGGCGGTCGCCACCCATCACAAACTCATCGGCGGGCACCGGGGTGATAATCTCCTTGTCGAAGCGCACTATCTCCACCAGGGAGCCTCCCCTCACTGACAACAGACCTGCCTCCTCCACTGTCTGGCCCACAGCCTCATTGTCGGTAGGCACCAAGAGCTCCACGGTATAGTCGGAGATGGTCTCAAACTGCTCCTCCGGCGACTTGCGCTCGGGGATATAGCGACGCAGCAGGATGACCAGCAGCACTCCCACCACGGTCAGGATGAGACCAGGCAGGAGGGGCTCAAACATATTCATCGACTCACCGGTCTGATCCATATAGAGGCCTGCCACCACCAGGTTGGAGGAGTTACCCATCAGTGTGCACATGCCACCCATGGTGGCGGCATAGCTCAACGGCACGAGCAGCTTGGAGGGACTGATATTGAGTTTACGCGCCCATATCCTGACGGTGTCGATAAACAGCATCACCACATTCACTGAGTTGAGGAATGCAGCAAAGATACTTACCGGAATCATCATGCGGAAGAGAGCCTTGAGGTAGCTGCCCGGCAGTCCCAGGCCGTGCTGCACAAGCCAATAGACCACTCCGGTCTGTATCAGTCCGGCCGCCACCACAAAGAATGCGGCATGCACGCCCACAGGCTCAGAGCCGAAGCCTTCCAGCACCTCCTTCTCCGATACCACTCCTGCCAAAAACAGTATGGTCACGGCACCAAGCAATATAACCTCGGGGGCTATATGGGTGCGCACCAGCATAACGAACACTGCCATCAACGTGGCAACAGTCGCCCATGCCTGCAGGCTTAGTCCGAGAAAGAGGATAGTGTCCATTATGAAGGTTCGGTTAGAAGTTAAAGTTAAAGAGTTAAAAGGTTAAAAGGTTTAGCGGTTAGCGTTGAGCGGTTAGCGATTAACGGTTAGCGTTGAGCGGTTAGCGGTTATTGGTTATTGGTTATTGGTTAACGGTCGAGATATTTTTTCTGTCAAGAATTAGAGAATTAGAGAATTGGTTATATTTGAAATTTGAAATTTATCGAGGTCCCGGCTGGGGATTAATTTCACACAGATTTCACAGATGACACAAATTTATTTTGGTTTTCGTTTTCGTTTTCGTTTTCGTTAAACTTATCCGTTCAATCCGTTAGATCCGTGGTTAAAGATTCAAGAATTAGAGAATTTGTCCTAACTCCTAATTCCTAATTCCTAATTCCTCACTCCTAACTCCTAACTCCTCAACCCTCCTCTCACCCCAGCTTCTTGAGCAGTGTGAGCACGTTCTTGCCGTCCACGCGGTTGTAGTTGATGGAGTCCATCAGCTGGCGCACCAGGTATATTCCCAATCCGCCGATGGGGCGTTCCTCCACCGAGAGACTGGTGTCGGCCTCGCGCTGTGCTGTGGGGTCGAAAGGTATGCCGCTGTCGGTTATCGTTATCCTGAGGCGCTTGTCGCTGGCCTTGGCGTCAATATGCACCTCTCCCTTGGTGCCCTCGGGGTAGGCGTATTTCATCACGTTGACCACCGCCTCTTCCAGGGCCAGGTTGAGCGACATGTTTGTGGAGGGGTCGATGTCCAGTTGCTCGCAGACGTCATCGACAAAAGATGCCAGTTGCGGAACGGCATTCACGTCGTTGGGCAGGATGAGGCTGCGCTGCAGCTTAATGACCGCCTGATTCTTAGTGAACCTCAAGGCCAGCATGGTCAGGTCGTCGCTCTGCTCATTGCCGTCCACAAAGGCACGCACGGCATCATTCATCGCACTGAGCAGGTCCTCAGAGGACTCGGCGTCGCTATTCTTGCGCCCGGTGTCAATCATACGCTCCTCGCCGAAGAGCTCATGGGCGGAATTCTCAGCTTCCGTCAGTCCGTCGGTGTAGAGGAAGAGGGTGGTCTGCGGCGCAATCATTGCCTCCTGCACGGTGTATTTCCACTTCATCATCAGTCCCAGGGGCACGTTGGAATCCATCTGCAGCAGCTCCACATCGTTGCCGTCCACCATCATCGGAGGACAGTGGCCGGCGTTGCTGTAACGCATCTGACCGGTCAGGAGATCCAGCACGCCCACAAAGAGAGTGACAAACATATTCGACTCATTCATCTCCGCCATGGCATCGTTCATCTGCTCCATGATGCGCTCGGGCGAAGCCTCGTGTGCCGACACCGTGCGGAAGAGGCTGCGCGTAACGGCCATCACCAGGGAGGCGGGCACGCCCTTTCCGCTCACGTCGCCGATGCAGAAGAAGAGCTTCTCGTCGCGGATAAAGAAGTCATACAGGTCACCGCCAATCTCTTTGGCAGCCTTCAGCGAGCCATAGATGTCGATATCGTCACGCTCGGGGAAAGGCGGGAATATCTTGGGCAGCATGCCCTTCTGTATGTTGCTGGCAATGCTTAGCTCGCTGCCTATGCGCTCCTTCTCGGCATTGACATTCTGCAGCTTCGTAAAGGTGTTCAGACTGCGACTGACAATAAACACCAGCAGCGACAAGCCCCCGATCATCAGCAGTATGAGTATGAAGTTGCGCTGGCGCAGATTCTGGAAGATGTCCTGGTCGGAACATATCACCGCCATCGACCATCCGGTGTTGCCGTCGATGGGCGAATAGTAGATATAGTTCTTCTTCCCCTTGGGGTCTTTCACCGTGGCCATGCCGCTGGAGCCGTCAATCATCGCCTTGGTCACGCGCTGCATGACGGTATCGTTGTTCTTTGTGGCAAAGGAGTGGGCGTTATACTTAAGGATGAGGCTGTCCACCGGCGACACGATGATAAGGCCGTTGCGTGAGATGACCACATTGAAGGAGGAGGGAAACGCCCTACGCTTGTTGATTACGTCGCTGAGCCACTCCAGCGACAGGTCGGCGGTAAGGACGGCCACCGTCTTTCCTTTCTTGTCGTGTACGGGATAGGAGAAGGTGGTCATCATCATCTCGCCTCCATTCTCATCGAAGTAAGGCTCGCTCCAATGGCCCTGACCGGTACGCATGGTCTCGGTGTACCATTCCATCTCGTGGTAGTCATACTTGTCGGTGCCGAGCTGCTTGTCGATTATCTCGTCGCCGTTCTCATAGCTGTACGGCGAGTACTGGCGGCCTTTCTCTCGGTAGTAGTAAGGCTCGAAGCCCACGGCGCTGCCCACTATCACTCCGGCGTTGTCCGACAGCATGCGGCGGGTGATAGAGTACATGGAGTCGGGCTTGTCGAGGTTCTGCTCCACCACCCATACCATATTCTCCACCGCCACCTCGGCGGCAGTCATCACATTCTTAATCTCAAGGCTCTTCACCCGCAGCTCACCGCGGGCATGCTCCTCCACCTCAGCCTTGATGCCGCTGCTGGCAAACCAATACTGCACCGTACCCATCACTATCACCAGCACGGCGGCAGTGATAAGGATGCCTATGCTGACGCGGGCCTTGGAATTCTGACGTAAATTATTGTTCTCTGCCATAGTTTTGCTTGGAGGTTAGAGGCTTATCCTCAAATCGTGAAACCGTCAAATCTCATTTTTTTCTGTCAAGAATTAGAGAATTAGAGAATTTGATTATCCGTTCAATCCGCTAGATCCGTGGTTAAAGAATCTTGAATTTTTCTGTCAAGAATTAGAGAATTAGAGAATTTTGATTATCCGTTCAATCCGTTAGATCCGTGGTTAAAGATTCAAGAATTAGAGAATTTGTCCTCACTCCTAATTCCTAATTCCTAACTCCTAATTCCTCAAATATTATCTCCTTCTCTGCTGGCGCTGCTTCTCCTGCAGCTCCTGCATGGCTTGCATGCGGGCAGCGAAGCCGGACATCTTCTTGGGGTTATCCTTGTTCTTGCGGTAGTTCTCCTCCAGCTTCTCCAGCAGCTTCTTGTCGTCGGTGCGCCAGCGCAGGAACCACATGGTCAGCGCTGAGCCGAGCAGGGAGATGAAGTAATAGTAGTTGAGGCCCGAGCCGTAGTCGTTGAAGATAAAGAAGAATACCACCGGCATGAGCATCATCATCCACTGCATCATCTTCATCTGTCCTCCGCCGCCCTGCATGGCCATGGTGTCCTTCTGCATCTTCATGTTGAGCCACGAGTAGAGCAGGTTGCTCACGCAGAAGAGCACACAGAAGATGCTCAGGTGGTCGCCGATGCCCCAGATGGGCTCCTTCCATGTGAGGATGTTCTCGTAGGTCGAGAGGTCGTCGGCCCAGAGGAACGGCTGCTGGCGCAGCTCGATGGCGTTAGGCACGAAATTGAACATCGCAATCCAGATAGGCATCTGTATCAGCATAGGCAGGCAGCCGCCCATGGGGTTGGCGCCATACTGGCTGTAGAGCTGCATCATCTCCTGCTGCTTCTTGAGCGAGTCCTCCTTGTTGGGGTATTTCTTGTTTATCTCCTCCACCTTCGGCCTCAGCACACGCATCTTGGCGCTCGAGAGGTAGCTCTTCTTGGTGGCGGGATAGACGATAATCTTAAGAATGATGGTTATGACGAGCAGCACCAGTCCCATCGAGAGGCCGATGGCGGTGAGGCCGTCGAAGAGGTAGATGGTGATATAGCGGTTGATATACTTGAAAAGCGGCCATCCCAGGTAGACCAGCTCCTGCAGCTCCAGGTCGCGCCCGTCGATGGTGTTGGCGTTCATCTTCTGCAGCAGCCGGTATTTGTTGGGACCGATATACAGCTGCATGCGGGTGGGCTTGGCGCCCGAGGGGTCGAAGGCGGTCTTCATCTGTGCCGAATAGTGGCTCAGGTAGCCGCTGCCCTCCGGCAACGGGTTGGTGGCGAGAGTAGCGTCGTGGAAGTCCTCATAGCTGATGAGCACATAGCTGAAGAACTGGTTCTTGAAGGCCACCCAGTCGAGTGTCTCCGCCAGCTGCTCGCTCGTGGCAATCTCGGCACGCAGGTAATCGGTGCCCTCGCCCTTCTCCTTGTAGGTGATATAGGAGCGCTGCTGCTCAAACTTGTATCCCCTCTCCTGCTGCGTCAGGCTGTCGGTCCACTCCACCAGCAGGTCGCGCCTGCCGGGGTCGAAGAAGTTGGCCATGCCTCGGCTGCTGATGGTCATGTCCACCATGTAGCTCTCGTGCCTCAGGGCGTAGGTGATGGTCAGCTCGGCGCCGTCGCGGCCGCTGGCGGTCAGCGTCAGCGTGGAGTCGGTGGCTGCCGAGGGGGTGAAGTAGAGGTCGCGGGTGTTCACGTTCTCCTGCTTCATGGCAAGGGCGAAGTTGAGCGACGAGTTGTTGTCGTCAAAGAGCACCACGGGCTCCTTCTGCTGGTTCTTAAAATCCTTGAGCGTAGCCTTGCTGATCACGCCCCCGTGGCTGTTCACCTCCATCTTCACCAACTTGTTCTGCAGGGTGAGCATCTGCTCTGCCCCGTGCATGGAGGCACCGAAGAGAGAGTTGGTGTCCAGCGCAGCGGTGTCCGCCTTGGCCTTGGCAACGCTGTCAGCCACTATCTGCGCCTTGATGTCCGCCAGGCGCTGCTCCTCCATGGCAATGCTGTCCGCCTCGCGCATGGCAGCTATCTCCTCCTGCGAGGGCTGGTTGATAATACCGAAGCCGATAATCACGGCTGCTATCAAAACAATTCCTATAAGTGTGTCTCTGTTCATGAGATGATTGTTTAGTTATACGGAAACTTCTATCCTAAATAATATCCTTATAAAATGAGCGACAAAATTACGAAGATATTTTAATATAGCCAAATTAGGAGTAGAATTTGCTCTCCGGAAAGACACTGCAAAGTTAACATTTGTTTGTTAAATGCACAAGACATTTAACAATCTTTAATGTAAAAAAGCATACGGATTACACCAGCATAACCGACCGCTTCGGCGACATCGGTGCGCGTCAGAACTACAACAGATTCTTCGCCAACCCCCAGCGCTTCACCGACCTGGAGATAGAGGCAACCACCAACTTCATCCAGTCGCTCATCACTCCGAAGGAAGGCAAAGCCGACTGACTCCCTACGACGCAGGGCAAGCACTGCGCCAAAGCAACGCCCGCAGCATTTCCTTAATTCAATATCAGAATTGCAAAGTTTTGTTAAAAAACTATCATTCCTAACAAACCTATCACTGAAAAAATGATAGGTTTCGCGATTTTCTATATACCCTTCTTATAGAATTATATATTATATTAAATATATAATATATAATTTGAATTAAAGTTATACCTCTGATATTCAGAGAGATAACTTTTTCAATTGCGGGAAAAATTGGTGTTTATAAAAAACCTAACAAATTAAGTGATAGGTTTGTTAGGTTTTACCAAGAAAATTTTTGGTCAAAACCTATCATTCCTAACAAACCTATCACTAAAAAAATGTTAGGAATGCGTAGAAAAAAAATCTAATCGCGTAGAAATAGTAGGTTTCAAGGCTTTTAGATTTCGTTTCGACGCGATTAGATTTCGTTTCGACGCGATTAGATTCCGTTTCGGCGCGATTAGTTGTCGCTACGCGACACGCAGATTTACGCAGATGAAGCAGATTTCGCAGATTTTTCTTTGTGTACTTCGACGGGCTCAGTATAGATACTTCGACAGGCTCAGCATAAATGTTTTGAGGGCGCTCTACGAGGTTACGCACATTTCTCATATAATTACAGAAACATCATCGGGCAAGCTGATTGACTCAGCCTGCCCGATGTGATGCTTGAATTGAATATGATTATTTAATGTCTTACGGAAATGCCAGCATTCGTTGCTTTTTTCTTAAGCATGAATTACCATGAATCACCCATTAACTATCATAAATAGTTTGTGAAATTAGTGGAATTCGTAGTTCATTCTCTTAAGCATGAATTGCCATGTATCACCCATTAACTATCATAAATAGTTTGTTTAATTCGTAGTTCATTTTCTTAAGCATGAATTGCCATGACTCACCCATCAACTATCATAAACAATTTGTTTAATTCGTTTAATTCGTAGTAGTCTTGCGCGTTGGCAGCTTACTTCTTGTCACGCTTGGCTACCTCGCTGAGGTTCCTGTCGACCACGGAGATGAGCTCGTCGATATTGTCGAGCTTGTTCTGCCAGAGGTCGCTGCGGTCGGGAGCGAGCTCCTGCACCTTGGCGAAGTATGCACGGGTGCTGGTGAGCTTGTCCTTGAGCTGCTGCTGCTGTGCCTTGTACTGCGGGTCGCGGTTGTTGGTGGTGGCCTTCTGGTTGAGGTCACGCACCTCATTGAAGTTCAGGACTCCCACGTTGGCTATGGCGTCAACGAACTCGGGGTCTATCTCCAGGGCCTTGTTGAAGCTGGCGAGGGCTTCCTTGTCCTTAGTCTGGTCCATGAGGACTACGCCCTTGATGTAGTGTGCCATCTTGTTCTGGGGTGCCTTTGCGATGAACTCGTCGGCAATCTTCATTGCCTCGTCCTGCTGATGGCGGTCGTAGTAGTACTTGAGCAGTATCTGGGGATAGCTGACGTTGGTGGTGTTCTCCATGGCGTCCTTGAGGGTGTTGAGCCACTGGGCGGTGTCGCCCTTGTGCTGGAAGGAGGATGCCTTCATCCAGTAGCCGTCCTCGCGGGTGATGCGGTCGTCTGACTGGCATACGACGTCGACGCTCTGGAGCACCTTGTCGTACCACTTCTCCTTGTAGGCTATCTGGGTGGCATAGTAGCCGACCTTCTCGTAGATGTCCTTACCGGCTGCAAAGATGGAGTCTGACTCTGCCTTGGTGAAGCAGGGGTTCTTGGGCAGGTCGAGGTGCTTGTAGTAATACTTGTAGGCTCCCTCGTTGTCGCCGTTCTGCAGGCTGAACTGTGCGCAGAGGATGTAGTTGTTGAGTATCTTCTTCATCCACTCGACGTTGCCGTTGTGCTCGCCGATGTCATACTCATTCTTCTTGGTGCCGTAGTCGAAGCGGGGCTTTACCTTGCCCTTGGCATCGGGGGCGTGGTCGAGCTCATAGGACTTGGTGAAGTACTTGACGGCATTGTCCATGGAGGAGATGAAGAGCGCGGTGTCTATCGGCTCACGGGCGTTGTACTTGTCGGCCTCGATGCTGAGCAGGCGCAGCTCGGTCTGTCCGGCCACGTTGTAGGCGTAGGCAAGTTTCTTGGTCTTGGGATTTTCAAGCACGGCCTTGATGGTCTCACGGGCCTCCATGAACTTTCCCTCGTTGATCTGCTCCTGGGCCTTGTAGATCTGGCCGTCCTGAGCGTAGCTGACTATGGCAGCGGCTATGGCTGCCAGGGTAAACAGTGTCTTTTTCATAGTTATTAGGGGTTTAAGTGTTAATCTGTTGTCTGAACGTCGGTCTCGTCCTGTGTGAAATCTATCTCGTTGTCTGCCTCGGCGGTCTGGGCCTCGCCGTTGCCGGACTCTGCCTCGACATGGCATACGGAGGAGATGGTGTCGTTGCGCTTGTCGAGGTTGATGACCTTGACGCCCTGGGTTACGCGGCCCAGCACACTGATCTTTCTGACGTGCACACGGATGGCGGTGCCGCTCTTATTGATGACCACGAGGTCGTTGGCATCGTTGACAAGGAGTATGGCCACCAGCTTGCCGGTCTTCTCGGTGATGTTGATGGTCTTGACGCCCTTGCCGCCACGGCCGGTGAGGCGGTAGTCCTCGATGAGGGAGCGCTTGCCGATGCCCTTCTCGGAGAGCACGAGGATGGTGCTGTCGGCATCCTGCGCCCATGCGCAGATCATGCCTACGACCTCATCGTCGGCACCGTCAAGGGTTACGCCCTTCACGCCGGTGGCGTTGCGGCCCATGGCGCGCACCTTGCTCTCGTTGAAGCGGATGGCGCGACCGTTGCGGGTGGCTATGACTATCTCGCTGCTGCCGTCGGTGAGGCTTACGCTGACGATGGAGTCATCCTCACGTATGTTGATGGCATTGACGCCGTTGGCACGCGGACGCGAATAATCGGAGAGCACGGTCTTCTTGATGATGCCCTTCTTGGAGCAGAAGGTGATATAGTGGGTGCGGCAGAACTCCTCGTCCTTGAGGTCCTGCACATGGATCATGGTGTTGAGGGCATCGTCGCCGGGGATGTTGAGCAGATTCTGGATGGCGCGGCCCTTGGAGTTCTTGAGTCCCTCGGGCACCTCATAGACCTTGAGCCAGTAGCAACGGCCCTTCTGGGTGAAGAAGAGGAGGGTGTCGTGCATGTTGGCGCGATAGACCTTGTCGATGAAGTCGGCATCGCGGGTGGACGAGAGCTTGCTGCCTACGCCGCCGCGCTCCTGGGCATGGAACTCGCTGAGCGGTGTGCGCTTGATGTAGCCCAGACGGCTGGTGGTAATCATCATCGGGTCGTTGGCGAAGAAGTCCTCGGGGTTGAAGTTGTCGGCCTCGCCGGGCATTATCTCGGTCATGCGCGGCTCTGCCCATTTCTCCTTGACCTCAAGGAGCTCGTCCTTGATGACCTTCTTGCAGAGCTCATCGTCGGAGAGTATCTGGTTGTAGTATTCTATCTTGTGCATCAGCTCCTCATACTCGGCGTGCAGCTGCTCCTGCTGGAGTCCGGTGAGCTGGCGCAGGCGCATCTCGACGATGGCCTTGGCCTGGATGTCGTCAAGCTCGAAGCGCTTCATCAGTCCCTCGACGGCATCCTGCGGGGTCTTGGAGGCGCGGATGATGTGTACCACCTCGTCGATATTGTCGCTGGCGATGATAAGGCCGTCAAGGATGTGGGCCCTCTCCTGTGCCTTGCGCAGGTCATACTGGGTGCGGCGGATGACTACGTCGTGGCGGTGCTCGATGAAGTACTTGATGCAGTCCTTGAGGGTGAGTATGCGCGGACGGCCATGGACGAGGGCGATATTGTTGACGCTGAAGGAGCACTGCAGGTCGGTCATCTTGAGCAGCTTGTTGAGCACGACGTTGGCATTGGCGTCGCGCTTCACGTCAACGACGATGCGCATGCCCTCACGGCCTGTCTCGTCATTGACATTGGCGATGCCGTCCACCTTCTTCTCATTGCTGAGCATGGCAATCTTCTTGATGAGCTCGGCCTTGTTGACGCCATAGGGTATCTCGGTGATGACGATGGCGGAGTGGGTGCCCTCGTCCTCTATCTCGCAGCGGGCACGCATGATGACGCGTCCGCGGCCTGTGGCATAGGCGTCCCTGACTCCCTGCAGACCGCAGATCATGCCGCCGGTGGGGAAGTCGGGAGCGGGGATATACTGCATCAGCTCATCGACGCTGATGTCGGGATTGTCAACATAGGCCACGCAGCCGTCAATCACCTCGCCAAGGTTGTGGGTGGGCACATTGGTGGCCATACCGACGGCGATGCCGGTGGCGCCGTTGACGAGGAAGTTGGGGATGCGGGTAGGCATCACGGTGGGCTCCTGCAGGGTGTCGTCGAAGTTGGGACGCATGTCCACGGTCTCCTTGTCGAGGTCCTGCATCATGGCCTCGCCGAGCTGGGTGAGGCGGGCCTCAGTGTAACGCATGGCGGCGGCAGAGTCGCCGTCAACGCTACCGAAGTTGCCCTGGCCGTCCACCAGCACCTGGCGCATATTCCACGGCTGGGCAAGCCTTACAAGGGCTCCATAGACGGAGGAGTCGCCGTGGGGGTGGTACTTACCAAGCACCTCACCGACGATACGGGCGCACTTCTTGTAGGGATTGTTGTGGGTGTTGCCTATGCCCATCATACCGTAGAGAATGCGACGGTGCACAGGCTTGAAGCCGTCCCTCACATCAGGCAAGGCACGGGCCACGATCACGGACATGGAATAGTCAATGTAGCTGCTCCGCATCTCGCGGTTAAGGTCCACCTTGAGAATCCTGTCGTTGTTCAGATTTTGTGTTTCGTCCATAGCTTATATATTGAGTTGTTTGTTTGTTTTATGGTTTATGGTTTACCGTTTACCGTTTACGGTTTATCACCTCTGTCAATTATCAATTGTCTATTGTTTAACGGTTAAGAGATTTTTTCTGTCAAGAATTAGAGAATTAGAGAATTTGGTTATATTTGAAATTTGAAATTTGAAATTTGAATGCCGAAGGCATCGCGAAAAGGCTCTTTCGCAGTCGGCGAAGCCGGAGCGAAACTTGCAAGAGCCTTTGAGAGCGAAGCGGCAAATTTATCGAGGTCCCGGCTGGGGATTAAGGTCACACAGATTTCACAGATGACACAGATTTATTTTGGTTTTCGTTTTCGTTTTCGTTAAACTTATCCGTTCAATCCGTTAGATCCGTGGTTAAAGAATCAAGAATTAGAGAATTTGTCCTAACTCCTCAAACCTCAAATAATAACGGTTATTGGTTATTGGTTAACGGTTATTGGTTAACTTTCGAGTTCAAAATTACTAATTATTCCGCAAACGGGGCACAAAAGCAAGCAACAAAAATCAATTAAAATCGAAAATTTAGGCATTTTTAGCGTTTCTGGCGCATTTTGCGTTCATTTTCGACAGTCTGTCGACCATGTACGCCAACAACGCCACACGCAAGGAAATGGCCGTCAGCGCCCCTCTGGCATCCAACGGCCAATATCATCCTGCCGCCACGCCATTCTTCTGTTTGCAGATGTAAGGATATCAGGGAGCCGTCTCCCCCTCTTAGAGGGGGTGGCCCATAGGGCCGGGGGCGTATGATACAAACTTAACAGCTGCCGGAGGCGTATAACACTTTCACTTGTAGTGTAATCTGTGCCAACATCTATATCGTTGCCAAAAAAAATGCAGGACTCTCCTTCCCCTACATACAGGCGAAGTCAAGCCCTGAGCAATGAATATCACCGTCTGCTGCTACAGGCGGTTGCCCTCCTTGGGAAACACTATCTGCGGCGTGAAGGCCTTGGCCTCCTCCAGCGGCATCGAGGCAAAAGCCATGATGATGATGATGTCGCCCACCTCCACCTTGCGTGCCGCAGCACCGTTGAGGCAGACACATCCGCTGCCCCTCTCGCCGGCTATCACATAGGTCTCCAGACGCTCACCATTGTTGTTGTCAACCACATAGACATGCTCGCCCCTGATAAGCCCGGCAGCATCCATGAGGTCCTCGTCAATGGTGATGCTGCCCACATAGTTGAGGTTGGCATCTGTTACCGTGGCACGATGTATCTTTGACTTAAGAACTTCTACGTTCATATCTCCTATCAATATAATATGGCAAATAATCTAATCGCAAATGGCAAGGCTTGCCATCACAATGGTAAGAGGCAAACCGCCTGATGGCAAACCTACTTGTACCTTATATTATCTATCAATCTCACGGGACGCTGGCCGCAGAACACGGTGATGCATCCCACCACTGAGTCGCTGTCGCTCCACTCGCTGAGACTGCTGAGAGAGTCGCCGTCAACGATGTCGTAATACTGCACCTCCAGACCCTCAACGGCATTGATATTGTCCACCACGAAAGCCTTGGTCTCAGCCAAAGTGTGAGTAAGCATAAACTCCTTGCTCTCAAAGAGATACTTGGATATATTAACGGCTATCTTGCGCTCCCCGTCGGTCAGCAGGGCGTTGCGGCTGCTGAGGGCGAGGCCATCCTTTTCCCTCACGATAGGACACGGACAAATCTCCAACTTGAGCCCCAAGTCCTTCACCATGGCCTTGATCACTGCCACCTGCTGATAATCCTTCTCGCCAAAATAGGCGCGGTCAGGCTCGACGGCATAGAACAGCTTGCTCACAATCTGGCATACGCCGTTGAAATGACCGGGACGGAAGGCTCCCTCCATCACCGTGTCGGTGGGGGGATAGGAGAACTGCCGCGTATCGGGCTCAGGATACATCTCCCTGACCGACGGGGCAAACACCACGTCGGCACCTATGCTCTCCAGCAGAGCGCAGTCGGCGTCCATAGTATGGGGGTAGTTCTTAAGGTCGGTTTTGTCATTAAACTGGGTGGGGTTGACAAAGTCGCTGACCACGGTGAAACCGTTCTCACTGACGCTGCGCCTTACCAGCGAGGCATGGCCCTCATGCAGCGCACCCATAGTGGGTACCAATCCGACAGTCTTACCCTCCCGGCGGGCAGCATCAAGCAGAGATTTCAGTTTCTTTATTGTCTTGGCAATTTCCATAACAATGCAGATATTTTTCTTTCGGGGTGCAAAGTAAAACAATTCTTTTCACATACCGAAACTTTGCAGGCAAAAATTGGGTGGAGGCTACCTGCTGAGCACCAGGCGCAAGCCGAGGTTGGGGCGCCCGTTAGCGTACGCGGGGTCGTAGTAACTGCGATAAGACGTACGGCAGCGAATGGCAAAGAAATCCCAACTGCCACCCCTAATCACACGGTTGGAGCCCGTGGGCGGACCGACAGGATCGGTCTGCGGATCGCTGCTGTAATCTCCAAACCAGTCCTGGCACCATTCCCACACACCGCCGCTCAAGTCGTAGATGCCAAGCTCGTTGGCAGCCTTGCCGCCCACCTCATGGATCATCCTGTCGGAGTTGTTGCTGTACCAGGCCACGTCATCAAGGGTATTGCTGCCGCTGTAAATATAGCCCACACGCCTGTTGCCGCCGCGGGCAGCGAACTCCCACTCCGCTTCCGTAGGCAGACGAAACGTGCGACCGTCAAGCTGCGAGGCAAACCGGGCGTTAAGCCTGGAGATGAACTCCTGGCAGTAGTCCCAGCTGACATTGGTAACGGGCAGCATGTCGCCCTTGGTCGCACTCGGGTTGCTGCCCATGACAGCCTCCCATAGCTCCTGAGTCACCTCGGTGCAGCCCATGAGGTAATCGCCAAGAGTAACAAGGTGTGTGGGGCTCTCGTCATCGTATGCGTCAGTCTGCTCAATCGTCGCACCCATCATAAACGAGCCGCCATCAACGGGCATCATGGTAAAAGTCACACCGTCTGCAACAAAGTCCTCACGTTGAAGTGCAGGCCTCTGCGGCACATCGCCGTTGATGATGTTGTTGTAGATGGCCACCACGTCGGCGGAATTGACCTCGTTGTCGTAATTCACATCGCACACATTCTTCTGCGCCATGGCTGCAGCGGTCGTCATAACAGCCGCCGTCAGGGAAATAAGAGTTACTTTCATATTGTTATCTGTTTTGACATTCAATTGTCTGCAAAGATAGCTTACTATTTTCAAAAGTGCGGGAAAAGAAGTGTTACTTTTCTCTTTTTTGCCCCAAAATGCTGCGTATTCGAAAAAAAATAACTATCTTTGCAAATATCTGAATTTTTAAACATCAATAATGAGTAAGAAAGTACTCTTTATCTCGCAAGAGATAACTCCATTCGTACCGGAAACTCCCGCATCCGTACTTGGCAAGGAAATCCCACAGACAATCTTTGAGTTGGGCTACGAAGCCCGCGCCTTCCACCCCAAGTGGGGCAACATCAATGAGCGCCGCAACCAGTTGCACGAAGTGCAGCGCCTGTCGGGTATGAACACCATCATTGACGACACCGACCACCCACTCATCATTAAGGTGGCCACCCTGCCCCAGACAAAAATGCAGGTCTATTTCGTCGACAACGAAGACTACTTCCTCAAGCGACTGGCAGCCTGCGACCGCGACGGAGTGGAATACAACGACAACTATGAACGCGCCGTATTCTTCGGACGCAGCGCACTGGAAATCACCAAGAAGCTGCGCTGGTATCCCGACTACGTGCTATGCCAAGGATGGATATCGGCGGTGGCTCCATTTCTGATGAAGACCGTCTATAAGGACGAGCCCGCCTTCTGCGACGCCAAGGTGGTGACCGCCCTCCAGCCACTCGACATCACCAAGCCCATTCCAGAGCGATTCCCATATTTCCTCGCATTCCGCAATGTGGACGTAAAGGAGATCAACCGCCTGAAGATGGAGTTTAAGCAGCCCAGCGACATAATGAAGCTGGCCCTCAGATTCTCCGATGCAGCCGTGATAACCGAGGAGGGCGTTGACCCTGAGCTCATTAAATATGCCGAGTCAATCAACCTGCCCATGATAAAATATGAGCCAGGCAACACCCGGCAGGAGAAGACCGCCATGCTCAACACCATGCTCGAGAGCTTATAACAATAAGGTAATTGCCAACTTCTGCATTGCCACTATTCAAGATTGCAAATGACCAAATATAGTCAAATGAAAATGCTCCTGTCGGCAGCCGTCGCGCTGATAGCGTGCATATTCCTTACATCATGCGACGACGAGACCGGCACCCTGGGCATCAACACGATGCCATCGTCCGACCAAAGCCGCACATCGCAGTCTGTGTTCGACGTAATCACACAATCGGTGGCCGCCGACTCACTGGCTGCCTTCACATCCGACTGCTACCTGGGCAGAGTGTCTGACCCCGAGACCAACTCCACCACCACCTGCAACTTTATTGCACAATTTGCTCTGCTGGAGGACGACGAACTGCCTGACAGGTCCGCCATGTACAAGGAAGATGGACAGGTGGTGGCCGACTCCGTGGTGCTCAACCTGTACATCAAGTCTTACTACGGCGACTCCGTAAACTCCATGAAGATAGGCGTTTACGAGCTGGACTCTGCCAACGTGATACCCGAGGGGCGCAACATCTATACCAACATCGACCCCGAAGACTACATCAGCACCAGCCCCAATGCCGTGAAGAAGGAGACATCCTTTGCCGTGGTCGATTTCGACGTGGCCGACACAGTGCGCTTCGCGTCCAGCTACTCTAAGAACATCCGCATATCACTGCCTGCCGAATACGGCACCCGAATACTACGCCTATACTACGAGCACCCCGAATACTTCCGCAATTCCTATGAATTCATACGCCACGTGATGCCGGGATTCTATTTCAAGGTGCTGGGCGGCAACGGCACTATGGTAGACATTGACATCACCACGCTCAACATCTTCTTCAAATTCAATGCCGAAGGCAATACCTACGTCGGGATAAAGCGCGTGGCATCCACCAGCGAGGTGATACAGTGCAACTATTTCGAAAACCGCAACCTCCAACCGCTGCTTGAGGCCGAAGACTACACATTCATAAAGTCGCCGGTGGCCATCTTCACGGAAGCCACACTGCCCGTGGAATCAATAATGCTCAACCACGAGAAAGACTCCATCAACAGCGCCAAACTGGTACTGCCACGCTACAACAGCGGCAGCACCTCTACATACGCCCTGCCCACACCGGCAAAACTGCTGATGGTGCGAAAGAGCGAACTACACCGATTCTTTGAGATGCGAAAGGTGCCCGACAACCGCACCAGCTTCACTGCTGACTTCGCCGCCACCAACAACTCCTACACTTTCACCAACATCGCACCCCTAATAGCGCAGATGAACAAGGACCGCAACTCATCCGACCCTGACTGGAACAAGGTGGTGCTCCTGCCGGTGAAAACCAGCGTAAACAGCAGCGGCAGAGTTATAGCTCTCGACATTGACCTCTCCATGGCCTCCGTCAAGCTGATGGGAGGGCCAGACAATCCCTTGGGCATAACAATTATTTACAGTAGTTTCAGCGACCGGAAATAGCGTCCGGCAACGCATCACGACTAACCTGCACGGCATCTACACACTGCAAATGCCGTGCAGATTTTTTATAAAAATTATGATAACTGTCTCTGCAGCACCAACTTTTTTTATGTTTTTATAATTACGCGCGTACATTATTATATATAAATTCACTATCTTTGCCCACGAAATGAAATACTCTATTATCATACCCGTTTACAATAGGCCCGATGAGCTGCGTGAGCTCCTGGAGAGTATCGCTGCCCAAGGCCGTGAGACTGACGATGTGGAAGTACTCGTAGTGGAGGACGGCTCCGCCATCAGCAGCGAAGAAGTAGCCCTTCAATACGCCAACCGCATCAATGTGCGTTACATGCCTAAGGAAAACTCCGGCCCCGGCCCGGCCCGCAACTACGGCGCTGAACGAGCCACGGGCGAGTGGCTACTGATACTAGACAGCGACGTAGTACTCCCGCCCGGCTATCTACAAGCCATCGATGCTGAGTTGCAACGAGAGGATTGCGATGCCTTCGGCGGCCCCGACCGCGCCAGCAAGGACTTCACAGTAATGCAGAAAGCCATCAACTATGCCATGACCTCCTTCTTCACCACCGGCGGCATACGCGGCGGCAAGAAGAAGATGGACAAATTCTATCCCCGCTCATTCAACATGGGAGTAAGACGCGAGGTTTACATGGCTCTCGGTGGATTCAGCAAGATGCGTTTCGGCGAGGATATAGACCTCAGCATCCGCATATTCAAGGGCAACTACCGCTGCCGACTTTTCCCCGACGCATGGGTATGGCACAAACGCCGCACCGACCTCAAGAAATTCTTCAAGCAGGTACACAACTCAGGCATAGCACGCATCAATCTATACAAGCGCTATCCCGACAGCCTCAAGCTGGTGCATACACTGCCTGCAGTGTTCACCGTAGGGTGCGCCCTGCTGCTGCTGATAAGCCCCTTCTTCCCGTGGGCTCTCGCCCTGATATTGCTGTATGCAGTGATAATATGTCTTGATGCCACCCTGGCGGAAGGAGATATTGAAGTGGGTCTCATGGCTGTGCCTGCGGCCTTTGTGCAGCTCACCGGTTATGGTAGCGGATTCCTCCGCGCCGCATGGGAAAGACTGGTGATGGGACGCGACGAATTCAGCGCCTTCAATCACAATTTCTATAAATAACTACTATAGAAACTATAGATACTATAGGAACTATAAAGAAAACAATAAAAAACACTGCATGAGCGTCAGCCTGAAAAAGAGGAGTGAAGACTCCCGCCCCCGAGAGCGGCTTCTCCGCAACGGCGCAGCCAGCCTCAGCACCGCTGAATTGCTGGCCATCCTCATTGGCTCCGGCACCACCCAGAAAGATGCCGTTCAGCTGATGGGCGAGGTGCTGGAATACTGCGGCAACGACCTCACCCAGCTAGGGCGCATCACCTACGAGGAGCTTACCGGTTTCAAGGGCATAGGCGAAGCCAAGGCCATCACGGTGCTTGCCGCACTGGAGTTTGCCCGCCGACGCATGGACGCCAGCCCCACCAAGAAACGCGAGTTTAGAGACTCAAGCGATCTGTATGACTTCTTCCGCCCCCTAATGTGCGACAAGGACCACGAGGTCTTCTGGGTACTGCTGCTTAACAACCGACTGCAATACGTTGACGACCGCTGTCTGAGCCAAGGCGACATCAAGGGCACCGTGGTTGAACCGCGCATGGTATTCAACTATGTGGTTACCAAGCAGGCAGTGGCTTTTGCCGTGGCCCACAATCACCCCTCCGGCAACCCCAATCCCAGCCGCGACGACGACAACCTGACCAAGCGTCTGGCTGCCGTGGCAAAGGAACTGGGCGTGAGATTCATTGATCACATCATCGTCTGCGAAGGGCAAAACAAATACTACTCTTTTTCCGAGCAAGGAAAGATATAAGAGGAGAAAAAGGAGTAAGGAGTAAAGGAGTAAGGAGTAAGGAGTAAAGGAGTAAGGAGTAAAGGAGTAAGTTATTCAGTCTTAACATTTTTAGCGACTATCAGCTTAATCTCTTAACCACTAAGCCGACTTAACTTCTTAATTACTAAAGAATATAAACGCCAACACAAGATATGGACAAGCAACAAGTAGAAGAGCGAATAGTAGAAGTTCTCAGGACGGTTTACGACCCTGAGATTCCCGCCAACATATATGACCTCGGCCTTATCTACCGCGTGGACTACAACCCCAACGACAGTTCACTCGACATAGATATGACCCTCACCGCCCCGGGCTGTCCCCTGGCCGACTTTATCATGGAGGATGTAAGACAGAAGGTGCTCAGCGTAGAGGGCGTCAAGACGGCACAGGTCAACCTGGTGTTTGAGCCAGAATGGACACAGGATATGATGAGCGATGAGGCGAAGATGGACCTCGGATTTATGTAGAAGATGAAAAAAACATATTTTATAGCTGACGCACACCTTGGCTCATGGGCCATCAAGGACACTCGCGAGAAGGAGAAACACCTCGTGAGATTCCTCGACAGCATCAAAGGCGATGCTGCTGCACTCTATATGCTGGGCGATATGTTTGACTTCTGGTATGAGTATCGCTACACCGTACCCCGCGGCTACACCCGTCTTCTCGGCAAGCTCAGCGAGCTCACCGACAGCGGCGTAGAGGTGCACTTCCTCACAGGCAACCACGACCAATGGATGATGTACAACTATCTGCGCGAAGAATGCGGCATAACCATCCATAGAGAAAAGCTGATACCCATCACCATCGGCGGCAAGCAATTCTGCCTCGCCCACGGCGACGGCCTCGACCCGAAAGACCGCAAATACCTGATGCTGCGCGCCATCTTTCACAATAAAGTTTGCCAGCGGATGTTTTCCACACTCCACCCCCGCTGGGCTATGAATTTCGGCTACAGCTGGGCTCGCCACAGCCGCCTCAAGCACGAAGGCCGCGAAGGCATCGTCCTGAGCGAGGAACAGGACAACACTCTGGCCTTTGCCCGCCAATATGCTCAGGACAATCCCAAGACAGACTACTTCATCATCGGCCATCGCCACATCGATCAGCATAACGACCTGCCCAACGGCGGTCAGTTCATTGTACTGGGCGACTGGATAAGCAAATACACCTATGCCGAGTTTGACGGCGACCATCTGAACATAAATCATTTTAAATAAAACAGTTATGAAACGTATCGGCTTCCTCTTGACAATGATGATTGTTCCGCTCATTATAATGGGCCAGAACTACAGTAAACTATGGAGTGAAGTGGAGCAGGCCCAAAACAATGACCTGCCCAAGACCGCTCTCACCAGCATCAACAAAATCATCCGCATTGCCAACAGCAAGGGTGACAGCGACCACCTGGCCAAGGCATTGATAGTAAGGATGTGCCTCGCCAATCAGATATCCCCCGACAGCGCAGAAGCCTTGCTGCCGCAGATGGAGAAAATATGCCAAGACCGCAAGACACCATCCGACCGCTGCATCTATAAGGCGTTGCTCGGATGGCTGTACAACTGCCGCACCACCGACATTGACCCGCAGACCAAGAACAAGGCCATCAAAGCATTTACTGAGGCCACGTCTGACCCGGCAGCCCTGGCTGCTGCCAAGGCCGACAGCTATATGGCGCTGCTCGTCAAAGGTGAGGACAGCAAATACTACAACCACGATATGCTCAGCGTCATCTTCCCCTTCGTGGCCAATCAGCTTGACGACATGTATATGCCCGAAGCCCAAAGGCTCGCCGCCACGGTGATGGGCAAGGAGATTGAATGGTATAAGACCCACCAGATGCGCGAAGCCACCATGCTCGCCAGGATTGACTCTATGGACATACTGTCCTATGGAGGCAGGAGTTTCTATGAACAGATAACAAAGGAATACGGCGACCTCCCTGTCAGCACCCAGGCATACGCATGGCTGTGCTCCTACTACAACGACAAGGAGGCATACCTGCTGGGCAAGGATGTGCTCAAGCGCTATCCAAGGACCAAGTACACCAACCATATCAAGAATGTGCTCAGCAAGATAGAGCAACCCACGCTCAGCATCAACACCAACGACATCAACACCTACCCCGGCGAAGAGGTAAAACTTATCTATAGCTACAAGAACACCAAGAATGCCACCTTGCGCTACTATCGCCTACCCTTCGCAGCCTGCGATACTGCCTGGCTCAACCTCAAGGCAAAAAACTACCCGAAGTATGCCAGGAATGCCGACTTCACCCTGCCCCTGCCCATACGCAAGGGCGAGCCGTACGACAAATTTAAGGACACCATCACCTTCACCGTGCCCAACCCCGGCATCTACCTTGTGGAGATAGGCGGCAGCGACTACGACAACAGCTACTCCATCGTCAATGTCTCACGGCTGGCCGTCATGCAGCTCCCGCAGCCCGAACAGAAGCTGCGAATCTGCGTGGCTGACTACAAAAACGGCAAGCCGGTGCCCTATTCCACCATAAGGCTGCGCAATGTCCACAGAGACACCGTACGCTGGATGCAGTACGTTACCGACGAGCGTGGTGAACTGGTGCTCCGCAACCTCAAGGGCGACACCGACATCTTCGCCCTCACCGAGGACGACAAGGCCCTCCAACCGGTGGACATGGCATACAGCCCTGACTACAACTGGAATCGTCCCACCCACGACATAAGCACCGAGATCTACACCGACCGCGCCATCTATCGCCCGGGGCAGCAGGTAAAGATTGGCGGCTTCCTCTATAAGCAGGACGACGACAGCACATGCATAATACCCAACCTGTCGCTCGACCTTTTCATACGCGACGCCAACGGCAAGAAACTGCAGACCATCACCGTGGTAACCGATGAGTTCGGCTCCTTCAGCACCGATTTCACCCTACCGCAGGAATGCCTCAATGGCACATTCAGCATACAAAGCACCATCAACGGCGGCACCAGTTTCAAGGTGGAGGAATACAAGCGTCCCAAGTTTAAGGTTACCATCAGCAAGCCCACCGACGGATATGTACTTGGCGACACCATCACGGTCACAGGCCAGGTCATGACCTACTCAGGCCTGCCGCTGGCCAACACCACCGTCTACTGCAGCAACGAGCGTAAGCAGACATGGTGGTTCCGCTACGCCGACAAAGACGCTCCCTTCGTCTTACGCGACACCGTCATGACCGACGACGAAGGCAAATTCTCACTGCCCGTGGCGCTAAGCATACCCAAGAGGAGCGACGACGGCTACTGGAGACCGATGTGCTACAGCTACAACATCACCGCCAAGGCCACCGCTGACGACGGCGAGACCGAGGAGAGCAGCCTCACCATCACCGCCGGCAACACCAAGACCTTCGTAACCCTCGATATTCCGCCCATCATCTGCAAGGAGCAGATGCCCGCCCTCGCCGTAACACAGAACAATGCCATGGGCGAGGCAGTGGACGGCGAAGGCAGCTACTACCTCATTTGCGACACCGACACCCTGCGCCGCGGCACCCTGCAGTTCAACAAGCCCGACCAGCTCAGCTTCATCAGCCAGCTGCCCTCCGGCGAATACAAGCTCATCGTGCTGCCCACCGGCGAGACAAAGCTATACTACGGCCAATACGCCTACTTCAACCTCCTCTCCATCAACGATACCAAGCCGCTCGGCAACAAGCCCCTGCAGCTCTGGCACAGCAGCGATGAGTTCAGCTACACAAAGCCCGTTGACATCCTCGTGGCCACACCGCTCAAGGACATGTGGCTCCGCTACGACATATTAGCCAACGAGCAGGTGGCAGAGAGCAAAATCATCCAGATAAGCGACACCGTGACCCACATCCTCCTCCCGTGGAACGAGCGCTACGGCCGCGGAGCCCGCATCATCTTCGCCCTCTATAGCAAGGGCAGCCTCCACAGCCAGTCGTTCGTCCTGACCAAGCCGCTGCCCGACAAAGAGCTCAAGCTGCAGTGGTCCTCCTTCCGCGACAAGCTGCAGCCCGGCTCCACCGAGCACTGGACACTCCGCGTGCTCCATCAAGACAAGCCCGTCGAGGCCTCCGTCCTCGCCACCATCTACGACGCCAGCCTCGACAAGTTCGGCCATCACTCCCTCCCCTTCGGCCTCAGCTTCGACCGCTATGTACCGCAGGTCAGCTGGACCTCCACCCGCAACTATACATTCTCCGCCAGCCTGCAGAAAAGCTATAACCGTCTCACCGAGGAATCGTTTGACTTCACCGAGATCGACCGCTATCTGCTTGACGAAAACCCCTTCCACTACCGTGGTCGCATAGCACTGCTCGGTGCTGCGGGCAGGGATTTCATGCTACGCGAGGTTGCCATGACCAAAAGCGCCAGGAGTAATGCAAAGGCCAGGCGCCCCGCCATGGTCGAAGAGGAGGCAGAGGCCGATTACTACAGCGACGAGGAGGAGGACGAGGACATCACCGGCAATGTGGAGTTACGCTCCAACTTCAATGAGACAGCCTATTTCACCTCCACCCTGCGCACCGATGCCCAGGGCGAGGCGACCATCGACTTCACCATGCCCGAGAGCCTCACGTCGTGGAACTTCAAGGCCCTCGCCCACACCCGCGACGTCAGCTACGGCTTCCTCAGCAATGTCATCGTCGTGCAGAAGCCCCTCATGGTGCAGGCCAACATGCCGCGCTTCCTGCGCAGCGGCGACCAGACCAGCCTCGCCGTAACCGTGCGCAACAACACCGACCTCCCCCAGAGCGGCAAGGCGCAGCTCGCCCTCATCGATGCCCAGACAGGTCAGCAGATAAAGCTCATCACCAACCATTTCGCCATCGAGCCCGGCAAGACCGAGACCATCGACTTCCCGTTCCAAGTCAGCGGCGACCAGAGCATGCTCATCTGCCGCTATGCCGCCCTCACCGAAGAGTTCATCGACGGCGAGCAGCAATACCTGCCCGTGCTCAGCGACCTGCAGAAGACCGTCAGCACCGTACCCTTCATGATCAATGACGGACAGACTCACACCTTCCCGCTCGACTCGCTGCACTACAACCCCAATGCCACCCACTCGCTGCTAACCATTGAGTACACCGGCAATCCCGCATGGACAGCCATCAGCGCACTGCCCTCCACCGTCAACTACCAGACCAAGTGCGCCACACAGCTCGCCATCAACTACAACGCCCTCACACTCATGCGCCAGATCATCAAGCGCAATCCTCAGCTCACCGACGCCATCAGACAATGGCAACAGCAAGACAGCGTGCCTGCCTACTTCGCCCAACTGCAGAAGAATCCCGAGCTCAAGATAGTGGCACTGCAGAACACCCCGTGGGTTGGCGATGCCGACCATGAGCGCAGCCGCCTCGACAACCTCATGCAGGACGACCAGACGCTCACCCTCAAGCAGGCCTCCATGCTCCATAAGCTCAAGGAGATGCAGACCAATGAGGGTGGATGGCAGTGGTTCCCCGGCATGCCCGCCAGCACATGGCTCACCATCGACATAGCCGAGATGCTCAGCAGCACCCGCGCCCTCTGCCCCGATGCAGCCGACGAAATCGACGAGCTGCTCACCCCAGCGCTGCGATTCCTCGACGCAGAGGCAGCAGAAGAAGTCGCATACATCAAGAAATATAAGACCAAATATGTGCCCACGCTATGGATGCGCTACCTATATATTAAGTTAGGAATGAGAAGTGAGGAGTTAGGAGTTAAGCCTCAACTTTCAAAATCCGAAAAGTATCTCATCAAGCGTCTGCAGAAGAGCTCCAGGAGCTACGACCTCTACGACAAGGCCATGGCAGCCGTCATCCTGCAGCGGGCAGCACGCACCAAGCAGGCCAACCTCACCCTCAAGAGCCTGATGGAGTACACCGTCAGCACACCTGAGATGGGCCGCTACTTCGACAGTCGCCGCGCCCCCAACTTCTGGTCAATGTATAAGGTGCCCACGCAGGTAGCCGCTATCGAAGCCCTGCAACTCATCCGTCCCGACGACAGGCAGGCCATCCAGGAGATGCGCCTCTGGCTGCTCCAGAGCAAGCACACCCAGATGTGGGACGAGCCCCTGGCAGCCACACGTGCCATCAGCTGCCTCCTCAGCGACGGCATGCTGGCAGCACCCACCGCGCTACCCTCGCAGCTCGACCTCAACCTCAATACAGAGTTAGGAGTGAGGAGTGAGGAGTTAGGAGTTGGCAATGGTCAAATCACAATCCCCGTGCAGGAGTACGCCACCATCGAGCCCTTCGTGCAGGCAGGCTACATCAAGGCCACCTTCAGCGACAGCATCCTCAAAGCTCAAGCGGCAAACCTCAAACCTCAATCATTGACCGTGCGCCAGTCTGCCGCCACCGTCGAGCAGCCCCTCTCCTACGGCGCCGCCTACCTGCAGTCATGGCTGCCGGCCATCGAGACACCTGCCGCCGGCTCCGAGCTGCGCCTCACATGCCAGTACTACAAGGAGACCGCCAACGGATGGCTGCTGCTATCAGAGTCAGATAACAAAGAACAGGGAACAGGGAACAACATTTCAAATCTCAAATATCAAATTTCAAATATACATAAGGGCGACCGCATCATGGTGCGCTATGACATCGACGCCAGCCGCGACTTCGACTTCGTGGCACTCCGCGACGGGCGCCCGGCATGCCTCGAGCCCACCAGCACCGCCTCCGGCTATGAGTGGAGACATGGCTGCTACCGCTCAGTGGAAGACGACGGCACCATCTGGTACTTCGACTCCCTCAGCAAGGGCCACCACGTAATAGAGGAAACCTACGACGTAGACCGCATCGGTCGCTTCACCTCTGCATGCCCGCAGGTACAGTGCCAGTACGCTCCCGAGTTCTCAGCGCGTGCCACCGCCGTCACCCTCACAGTAGAATAGCCAACAGCCATGAGTCGTAAGTTAATCGGAAGGCTGCTTCTGTTGCTTGCCTTTACAGGTTCTCCCCCTCTCTTTCTCCCCTCCTTCGGGGAAGAGACGGGGGGAGGCTCAAAGGTGCTGCGCCAGCAGAACCTCAACCGCTGGCATATCGCCCCCGCCAACTACAGCGGACTGACGCCCCTCGGCAACGACCGCTACGCCGTGGTGGACGACAAGAGCGCCACCAGCGGCTTCCACATCTTCACCATCCGCCTCAATCCACGCACCGGCAAGGTGGAGCACGTCAGCAGCACGCCACTCTTGGGCAGTCCCGACAGCATTGCCAAGACCGACTGCGAAGACATCGTATTCTGTCCACATGACACCACCCTCTTCATCGCACAGGAAGGCATCTCCACCATCGCCCAATATGATATGGACGGCACCTCCACCGGTCACCTCCTGAGGCTACCCCCGTTCTTCAACCGTGGCAAGATACGTCACAACGCAAGCTTCGAGGCCCTCGCCTACGACACTGCCAGCCGACGCTTCTTCTTCACCACCGAGATGCCCCTCAAAGGCGACAGCCTTCACCTCATCGCCGTATCCGATTCGCCCAGCCCAATCCTCTACCGTATGGACGCCCCCGAGCTAAAGCTCAAGGCCAAGTACTACGCCCACGGCATATCCGCCATGACAGCAATGCCTGACGGCAAACTGCTCGTCATGGAGCGTGAGCTCAGCATACCCCCGCGCTATGTCGGCGGCAAGTGCAGGATAAAGGTTTACGAGATCCCCTCTTATCCCCCTAAAGGGGGAAGACTTACCCCTGACGACAGTGTCCTCCCCTTTAGGGGAGTTAGAGGGGTCTGCTCCCCACTCTCCAAGCGACTCCTCTTCACCTTCACCACCCACATCTCCCGCCTCAACTATGCCAACTATGAAGGCATGTGCCTCGGTCCCACCCTTGAGGACGGCCGCCAGACCCTACTGCTCATCAATGACTCGCAGGGCGGAGTCCACAACGGCCCCTTCCACCTCAAGGACTATATCAAGGTCGTTATCTTAGACAGTTGCAGACGTAAGTAAAGGAGTAGGCCGGTTCCTCTAAGCGGGGTCCCCTCTGGGGAAAATAGATAATGGGAGCCTCGCATAGCGAGGGAGTACCCCGAAGGGGGGGAGGGCGTATGAAATTAACTATGACCGATGGGGGCGTATGAAATAACAGTTATTGCCATATTAATGCCAACATCTATATCATTGCCTCTTTTTATCTTTGCACACCATAAACAACACACACTGCAAGCATGAAGCGCACCCCGAAAGTCTTTGTCTAACTTTCGGGGTGCACTTCAGAGCAATACTATCTTTTTTTAGTGATAACATTGATAACTTTGATAACATTTGAAAACAATAGGAGCCCGCGTTTTCTATTACGCGGACTCCTAAACGTAGCGTTTTCGATTAGCCTACCATTCACGGCGTTAGGGAAAATTTGAAAAATTGAAGTTCGGATGGCTTGAAGGCAATACAACATTGTCGATGATGTATTCAGACTCGCCATCGTATTCATACTTTCCGCTCGTCTCGCGATAGTAGCGGAGATAGAGGCAACCACCAACTTCATCCAGTCGCTCATCACTCCTAAGGAAGGCAAAGCCGACTGACTCCCTACGACGCAGGGCTGGCACTGCGCCAAAGCAACGCCCGCAGCATTTCCTTAATTCGATATCAGAACTG